>Ga0080064_1000635_pt1 | contig 86977 bp, 79 predicted proteins | sample Subgrocontami54m_FD_69260 | JGI IMG/M metagenome (GOLD analysis project Ga0080064, IMG submission 69260) | Subsurface groundwater microbial communities from S. Glens Falls, New York, USA - GMW46 contaminated, 5.4 m (SPADES assembly) (version 2) ... | reverse complement strand
CTCCAATCTGCATCCCGTCGGCACCTGCCGCATGGGCCACGAGATCGATTCGGTGGTCGACCCGCGATTGCGCGTGCACGGCATCGCCGGCCTACGCGTGGCGGATGCCTCGATCATGCCGCAAGTGCCCGGCGGCAACACCAACGCGCCGTCGATCATGATCGGCGAAAAATGCGCCGCGATGATCCTGGAGGATGCGCCGGCGGAGTAGCGAGTCAGTGCAAATTTGCCAGTTTCACCAAAGCGAAGGCCGCGGCGAAGACAGTAACCACCAAGCCGAACAACATGATGGTCGTTGGCATGTTCGATAGCTTGCCCTTGATCTCGGCAAGATCGAGACGGATTTGATCAACGCCTGCTTCGAGTCGCGCCAGGCGGGCTTCCACAGACGGATCGCTCGGACCCGATCCACCGGAGGTAGGCGGAAACCGGCCGTGACCGATTACGTTGTCCGGCTGCGAGCCTTGCGCCATTCGTCGAACACCTGTTTGTAAATAGTTACTGTATTCCCGCAGTTATCACAATAGATTGGAATAAATTCCACCCCATGTGCCGATGCAGATCGCAAATCTTGGCTTTCCGGAGACTGCGCTGTTAAATGGAGCACCGTAGCATTACCAGGTAATACAGCCCACGAGAAATTGCCACATCGATGGCACGGATTATTACTCCATTTGTCTCGTACAAATTCCTGCAATTGTTGGATGAAATCGGTATCAGCGAGGGTTTGATCGGCCATGCTTCAATCCACACGGGGTCGTGCCAGCGCAGTTTACATTGTTTCAGATCGCGCGGATTCCAGCGAGTCTGTTCATTGAGGACGCGCACGGCGCATAGCTCGGCCGTCTCGCATGCGGGGTTGGCGGGTGTTCAGCCGGGATAAAGGGCGTAAAGTGCTCGCGACAACGTGATTCGGGAGGGCTTGCGATGCAGTACCGTCGGATTTCCGCCGATTGCCACCTCGATCTGCCGTGGCTGCCGCCCGATCTGTTCACCTCGCAGGCCAAGCGCGAATTGAAGGACCGCATGCCGTTTGTCGAGGAGGGGCCGGACGGCAAGCGCTGGACCACCAAGGCCGGCGTGTTCATGGGCATTCCCGGCGCGGTCGGCTCGGTCGGCGCGCCGTTTGTCCCCGGCCAGAACTATCGGGTCGACAAGATGGCCGAGACCGGCCTCTACGAAGCCGGCAAGCGCGGCGAGCGTCGCCCCGGCGACCCGCATCTGCGGATCAAGGAGATGGAAAAGGACGGCGTCGACGCCGAGATCATCTTTGGCATCCTCGGCGTCGCCTCGCGGGTCGAGGACCATGTCGCGGCCAACGAGATGCTGCGCATCTACAATGATTGGCTCAAGGATTTCTGCAGCTATTACCCCGATCGCCAGATCGGCCTCGCCTGCCTGCCTTATGGCGATATCGAGGCGGCGGCGAAGGAGGTCTACCGGGTCGCCAAGCTCGGCCTGCGCGGCCTCGAACTGTCGTGCTCGTGGGACATGGAACCGATGTGGCACCCGGTATGGGAACCGCTGTGGAAGGCGGTCAACGACGTGCAGTTGCCATTGCATTTCCACACCTTCCCGGCCGTGCCGCAGCGCGAGCGCAACAAGTTGACCGGCCAGACCCGCCGCATGGCGCAGTTCACCAGCGTCGCCGGGTTCCAGATGAACCTGATTCAGATCATCGCCGCGGTGATCGGAGCGGGAGTGCTGGAGCGGTATCCAAACCTTCGAATCGGGTTTGGCGAGAGCGGCATCGGCTGGCTCGCCTACGCGCTCGACCGCATGGATTTCGAGTTCGAGGACCGCTTCCGCGACCTGATGAAATTGAAGCCGAGCGAATATTGGCGCCGGCAGTGCCGCGCCACCTTCCAGTTCGACCGCATCGGCCCCAAGCTGATCGACGAGATCGGCATCGAGACGTTGATGTGGGGCTCGGACTACCCGCATCCCGACGGCGTCTGGCCGGAATCGTCTCGCTACATCGAGGAGCAGTTCGCCGGCCTCACGCCCGAACAGGTGCGCCAGATCACCTGCGACAACGCCGCTAAGTTCTACGGGCTGATCAACTAAGAAAGCCCCTCTCCCGTGCCACGGGAGAGGGTGCCGAGCGTAGCGAGGCGGGTGAGGGTAGCACCACCCGCGAAACCCTCACCCTCCCACGCCTTCGGCGTGGGTCCCTCCCTCTCCCACACAGCGGGAGAGGGGCAAGAATGACAGGAGAACTCCATGACCTACGACCTCTTGATCAAGAACGGCCGCATCGTCGACGGCTCGGGCGGACCGTCATTTCGTGGGGATGTCGCGGTCAAGAACGGCAAGATCGTCGAGATCGGCAAATTGTCGGGCCCGGCCGCGCGCACGGTCGATGCCGCCGGTCTGGTCGTGGCGCCCGGCTTTGTCGACAACCATTGCCATTACGACGCCCAGGTCACCTGGGACCCACTATGCTCGTACTCGTGCGACCACGGCGCCACCTCGGTGATCTTCGGCAACTGCTCGCTAAGCCTGGCGCCGGTGCGCAAGGGCAAGGAACGGCGCCTCAGCGAGTTCCTGTCCTATGTCGAGGCGATCCCGATGGACGTGCTCGACACCTTGGAGATCACCTGGGAGACGGTGCCCGAATACCTCGACCAGATGGACCGCAACCTCGGCGTCAATGTCGGCAATTTCATCGGCCACACCGCGGTGCGGTACTACGTGATGGGCGACGAGTGCCAGAAGCGCACCGCGACCGACGATGAAATCCGCCAGATGCAGGACCTGGTCCGCGACGGCATGAAGGCCGGCGCGCTCGGCCTCTCGGTGTCGCGCAACCAGGGTCATTTCGACCCGCAGGGCGTTCACATCCCGGCGATCTGGGCCGACGAGAAGGAAATCTTCGCGCTCGGCGACGTATTGCGCGAGCTCGGCACCGGCCTGATCCAGTCCGGCGGCGGCAACGGCGCCGAGATGAAAGACGCGCTGATGAGCCGGCTCAGCGAAGCGACCGGCCGCGTCGTCGTCTACAATAACCTCGGCCAGACGATGCGCCGGCCCGGCCAGTGGCAGGCGCAGATGGCGCAGGTCGACGCGACGACCGCCAGGGGCATCCGCGCCTTTCCGATGTGCACGCCCAACCGCATCACCGACTATTTCCAGATGCGCAACACCCAGACCTTCCGCGGAATGGCGGTGTGGCACCCGATCTGCCTGTCCTCGCCGGAGGAGCAGCTGAAATCGTACGCCGATCCGGAAGTGCGCAAGAAGCTGCACGAGGAGGCGATCGAGTTCAAGAGCGGGCCGGCGATCGGCATTTGCAGCACCTGGTGGGACTACATGGTGTTGCAGACCGCTGTCCTGCCGAAGAACAAGCAGTATGAAGGCAAGACGCTCGGCCAGATCGCCGCGGCGCAGGGCAAGGGCATCATCGACGCCTTTCTCGACCTGACCATCGAGGAGAACCTCGACACCGAATGGCTGCACGGCGAGAACAACGTCGACGACGCGGCGGTCGCCAAGATCCTGACCTATCCGAACGCGATCATCGGGTTGTCGGACGGCGGCGCGCATGTGCAATTCCAAAGCGGGTTTGGCTTCTCGACCCGGCTGCTCAGCGAGTGGGTGCGCGAGAAGCAGGTCATGTCGTTGGAGACCGCGGTGCGGCGGCTGACCTTCGAATCGGCCTCGACCTTCGGCCTCTACGACCGCGGGTTGTTGCGGCCCGGCATGGTGGCCGACATCGTGATCTTCGATCCCGACACCGTGAAGCCATTGCCGCTCGAAGTCGTGCACGACTTCCCGGCCGGCGCCAAGCGGATCAAGGAGCCGGCGCAAGGTATCCACATGACCATCGTCAACGGTCAGATCCTGCTCGAGGACGGCAAGCACAGCGGCAACCTGCCCGGCCGGGTATTGCGCAACACCTACTACAAGCAGAACCACGCGTAGGCCCTCACCCGCCTCGCTCCGCTCGGCACCCTCTCCCGCATGCGGGAGAGGGAAGGGGTCCGCGCCGAAGGCGTGGGAAGGGTGAGGGGCATATCGGCGAAGGACGGGAATGCCCGATTCAGTCAGCACGACCGGCCGCATCCCGGTTCTCGATATCGGCCCGTACCTGGCCGGCGTGGCGGGGGCGTGCGCGAAGCTGGCGCGGGCGGTCGCGCGCACTTGCGAGGACACCGGGTTTCTGGTTCTGGCCAATCACGGCATTGCACCGGGATTGGTCGCGAACGCGTTCGCCGAGGCGGCGCGGTTCTTCGCCATCGACGAGGAACGCAAGCTCGCGCTCAAGATCGGCCAGTACAATATCGGCTACCTGCCGTTCGGCGGACAAACCGTGCGACACTCGCCGGTCAACCGCAACACCCGGCCCAATTTCAGCGAGAGCTTCTACGTCACCCGCGACCGCGGCCCCGACCACCCCGACATCGTCAACAACAAGCCATTGATCGGGCTCAACCGCTGGCCCGATTCGATGCCCGAATTCCGCGACGCGATGGTCGCCTATTACACCGCGATGGAGGCGATGACCCGGCGGTTGGTGCCGGCATTCGCGGTCGCGCTCGATCTGCCGGAAGATTATTTCGCGGCGGCGTTCGCCGAGCCTCATTGCACGTTGCGGCTGATCCACTACCCGCCGCAGCCCGCGCCGGAAGACAACGAGTTCGGCTTTGCCCCGCACACCGACAACAATTTCATTACGTTCTTGGCCCAGTCGGCGCTGCCCGGGCTGGAGGTGCGCACCGCCGAGGGCGAGTGGATCCGTCCGCCGGCGGTGCTGGGCACCTTTGTCGTCAATACCGGGGCGATGCTGGGCCGCTATTCCAACGACCGGTTCAAGCCGACGCCGCACCGGGTGATCAACCGCAACGACGAATCGCGCTACGCGATCCCGTTCTTTCTCGGCCCCAATCACGATGCTGAGATCGCTTGCGTGCCGACCTGCACCGGCCCCGACAACCCGCCGCGCTACGAGCCGACCACCTATGGCGCGTTTTCGTCGCGGCTGCTCACGTTGAATTTCGCCCATCGCCGCGGCGAGGAGACCGGCTGAAATTATCTTCCGCTCTCGGTTATTACGAATTGGGCGGCGGCGTTTCGGGGCGATAGCGGCGCTCGGCCATGAACTGGTCGAATTCGGCCTTGTCCTTCGCGTGGCGCAGGCGATCGAGAAAATCCTTGAACTCGCGCTGCTCGTCCTCCAGCCGGCGCAGCGTGTCGGCGCGGTACTCGTCGAAGGCGTGGTTGCCGCTAGACCCTTGATATCCCGGGCCTTGATGCACCGACGCATACCCGGGCGCCGCGTATTGGGGGTGGCGCCAGCGCTCGGCCGCGGCCTGCATACGCTCCATGCCGCGCTGCATGCGGTCCATCCGCCGCTGCCAGCGATCACCACTGTTATTCGTCCAGCAGCCCATGCGACCACTCCCTACGAGAAATCCCAGGATGACCAGGCCGACCGGCCAGAACATGATGAAACCCACCACCATCAGGGCGATCCAGGCGGGTTTGCCGAGACCGTCCAAGAACGCGATGCAGGTCATCGATGCCTCATCATGTAAATGTATCTTACATTCACATAAGCGGGCCACGCCGGGCTGTCAAGCGGAGTCGCGCAGCCTACCGATCGCCGATCAGCCCGAGCCCGCGCAGATAGATCAGCACCGCCGCCTCGAGCAGTTCCTCGGGCGTCATCGGCAGGGGGCGCCGGCCAGGATCGGCTCGGGCGAACAGCGAGGCGATGCCGTGCGACATCGCCCACACATGCAGGCTCATCATCAGCGCCGGCGGGCGCCGATCGACGGGCACGCGCGCGCACAACGTCTCCGACGCCCGACGCAACACCGCGAATGCCCGCTCGGAGGCCTGGCGCAGCCCGACATCGGTATCGGGCGCGATCCCAGCCTCGAACATCGCCGAGTAATAGGCCGGCTCGTCGCGGGCAAAGGCCAGATAGGCGCGGCCGATATTCTCGAAGGCGCGATACGGCTCGGGCCGACCGTCGTCCCAGGCCCGCTCCAGACGTTCCTCGAACAACTCGAAGCCCCGGCGCGCCACGTCGGCGATCAGTTCGTCGCGGTCGCGAAAATGGCGATAGGGCGCGGCGGAACTGACCCCGGCCGACCGGGCCGCGTCGGCAAAGGTAAAGCCGGCCGGCCCCTTGCGCGCGATCAGGTCGAGCGCGGCCTCGATCAACGCCTCGCGCAGATTGCCGTGATGATAGCCGCGCCGCTCACCCGCCGAGCCTGATCTCGTCCACTTCATGTAAACGGCTTCTACATCAATCAGCGGAAGAGAGCAGGCGCAATCCCGGCGTTATCGCGGTGCCGCCTATCGAAATCGACGCGCGCCGACGGTTCTCGGGCGCTTGACGGCGGTGTGGCAGTCTGCCGATAATCGGTCTGTCCAAGGGGTGCCCCGTCGAAGGGGCTGAGATATCGCTGACTCGAGCAAATCTCGGGACGCGAAAACCCTTTGAACCTGATCCGGGTCGTACCGGCGTAGGGACAGGAACGCTTCGGCGAGTGCCGACTCCCATATGCTGCCGCTCGGAACCGCGTTCAACCGGCGCAACGGAGACCGACCATGCCCGATTCCGCTCCCATTTCCCCCGCCTCGCCAACCGCGAAGAATGCGGAGCCCAGCGTCACCACCGGCCCGTTCGCCGCGTCGCGCAAGGTGCACGTCGCCGGACAGCGCCACTGCGAGATCCGGGTGGCGATGCGCGAGATCGCCCTCGAAGAATCCTCGGGCGAAAAGCCGGTCCGGGTCTACGACACATCGGGCGCCTATTCCGATCCGGCGCAATCGACCGATATCCACAAGGGCCTGGCCGAGCTGCGCCGCGCCTGGGTCGTCGGCCGCGGCGATGTCGAGGAAACCTCCGGCCGCGAGGTCAAACCCGAGGATAACGGGCTGAAGCGCGGCGAGGAGTCGAACGTCCCGATCTTCGACCGGGCCTCTCGCCGCGTATTACGCGCCAAGCCGGGCCAGTCGGTGACCCAAATGGCCTATGCACGCCGCGGGATCATCACGCCCGAGATGGAATACGTCGCGATCCGCGAGAATCTCGGGCGTGAGGCGATCTGGGAAGGCGCGCGCGACGGCGAATCGTTCGGCGCGTCGATCCCCGACCATGTGACCCCGGAATTCGTGCGCGACGAGATCGCCCGCGGCCGCGCGATCATCCCCAACAACATCAACCACCCGGAATCCGAGCCGATGATCATCGGCCGCAATTTCCTGGTGAAGGTCAACGCGAATATCGGCAACTCGATCGTCACCTCGTCGGTCGCCGAGGAAGTCGACAAATTGGTGTGGGCGACGCGCTGGGGCGCCGACACGGTCATGGATCTGTCGACCGGGCGCAACATCCACACGATCCGCGAATGGATCGTGCGCAACTCGCCGGTGCCGATTGGCACCGTGCCGATCTATCAGGCGCTCGAAAAGGTCGGCGGCAAGGCCGAGGATTTGACCTGGGAATTGTTCCGCGACACCTTGATCGAGCAGGCCGAACAGGGGGTTGACTATTTCACGATCCACGCCGGCGTGCGCCTCGGCTATATCCATCTGACCGCGTCGCGCGTCACCGGCATCGTCTCGCGCGGCGGTTCGATCATGGCGAAGTGGTGCCTGGCGCATCACCAGGAGAGCTTCCTCTACACCCATTTCCGCGAGATCAACGAGATCATGCGGGCCTATGACGTGGCGTACTCCTTGGGCGACGGCTTGCGCCCCGGCTCGAACGCCGACGCCAACGACCGCGCCCAATTCGCCGAGCTCGAAACCCTCGGCGAGTTGACCAAGATCGCCTGGGAAGACGATGTCCAGGTCATGATCGAGGGCCCCGGCCACGTGCCGATGCATAAGATCAAGATCAACATGGACAAGCAGCTCGAGGAATGCGGCGAGGCGCCGTTCTACACCCTCGGCCCGCTCGTCACCGACATCGCGCCGGGCTACGACCACATCACCAGCGGCATCGGCGCGGCGATGATCGGCTGGTTCGGCACCGCGCTGTTGTGCTACGTGACCCCGAAGGAGCATCTCGGCCTGCCCGATCGCGACGACGTCAAGACCGGCGTCATCACCTACAAGATCGCGGCGCACGCGGCCGATCTGGCCAAGGGCCACCCGGCGGCGCGTGAGCGCGACGATGCGTTGTCGCGGGCGCGGTTCGAATTCCGCTGGCGCGACCAGTTCAACCTGGCGCTCGACCCCGAGACGGCGGAGAAGTTCCACGACCAGACCCTGCCCGCCGACGGCGCCAAACTGGCGCATTTCTGCTCGATGTGCGGACCGAAATTCTGCTCGATGCAGATCACCCAGGAGATCCGCGACTACGCCCAATCCGGCATGGCGGAAAAGTCGCAAGAGTTCCTGAACCAGGGGGCCGAAATCTATACCGACGAGCACGGCCAGCCGCGAGTTGCCGCTGAGTGAGTTCGCTCGAATTGTCATTCCGGGGCACGGGCAGCGGCCCGCGAACCCGGAACCCATGCACACGTACATTTTCTGGAGAGACCGCGACGCGGGCCAAGCCAACAAGCGGACGCCTGTGTTCCTGGATTCCGGGCCTGCCCCCGCGGGGCATCCCGGAATGACTATGAGTCAGGCCCCGCGGCCGGCCGCCACCGCCGACAGTCTCGAGGAGCGCCGACAGCAACGGCGCTACCCCGACCGCCCGATCGTCGCGGTGCTGGCGGTGGTGATGCGCGGCGAGCGCGCCCTGATCGTGCAGCGCGCGCAGCAGCCCAATATCGGCCGCTGGGGGTTTCCCGGCGGCGTCCTCGAACTCGGCGAGACCGTCGCCGAGGGAGCGATGCGCGAACTGCTCGAGGAAACCGGGATCATCGCCAAACCGGCGGGAACCCTCAAGGTGTTCAACGCGATCGAGCGCGACGACGACGGGCGGGTGCGCTACCACTACACCCTGATCGCGGTGCGCGGCATCTGGCAGTCCGGCGAGGGCGAGGCCGGCGACGATGCCGGCGCCGTCGCCTGGCTGAGCCGCGACGAGATCGTCGCGCAGGATCTGACGATCGCGCCGATGTTGTTGCCGTTGATGAAACTGGCGCTCGCCACAAGGCGATAACCCGCGCGGCGGTCGCGACCTACCAGGGATCTGCCCTATGCCCTCGCATCTGTTCTCGCCGATCACGATCGGCGGCGTGACCCTGGCGAACCGCATCGCGGTGTCGCCGATGTGCCAGTACAGCGCGATCGACGGCTCGGCGAACGATTGGCACGTCCAGCATCTCGGCTCGCTGTCGTTGTCGGGAGCCGGGGTGGTGATCGTCGAGGCGACCGCGGTCGAGGCGGCGGGCCGGATCACGCCGAATTGCCTCGGCCTTTATTCCGACGCCAACGAGGCGGCGCTGGAGCGGGTATTGGCGACGTGCCGGCGTTGGGGCAACACTCGGATGGGAATCCAGCTCGCCCATGCCGGGCGCAAGGCCTCGGTGCACGTGCCGTGGCACGGCGGCAAGCCGTTGACCGCGGCGGAGGGCGGCTGGCAGCGGGCCGGCGCGTCGCCGATCGCCTTCGACGAGGGCTGGCCGACGCCGCTGACGCTCGACGATGTCGGGCTCGCCGGCGTTCGCGACGCGTTCGCCATAGCCGCTCAACGCGCCGACCGGCTCGGTTTCGATCTGGTCGAACTGCACGGCGCGCACGGCTATCTATTGCACAGCTTTCTCTCTCCAATCTCCAATCGCCGCGACGACCGCTATGGCGGCGGTATCGACAACCGCATGCGGTTTCCGCTCGAAGTCGCCGCCGCGGTGCGCGCGGTGTGGCCGCGAGACAAGGCGCTGGGCATGCGCATCACCGGCTCCGACTGGGTCGAGGGCGGGCTGACCGCCGCCGACGCGGCGGTGTTCGCGGCGGCGTTGAAAGGCTTCGGACTCGATTATGTCTGCGTTTCGAGCGGCGGGATTTCGCCGCAGGCGCGCGTCGTCGTCGGGCCGGGGTATCAGGTGCCGTTCGCCGAGACGGTCAAGGCCGCCGGTACGATATCGGTCCAGGCGGTCGGCATGATCGCCAACCCGCACCAGGCCGAGGCGATCATCGCCGATAGGCGGGCCGATTGGATCGCGCTCGCTCGCGGGTTTCTCGACGACCCGCGCTGGGCCTGGCATGCCGCCGACGCGCTCGGCGCTGAAATCGCCTGCCCGCCGCAATATGCGCGCAGCCGGCCGGCATTATGGCCCGGCGCCACGTTGGCGCATCCCGATCGTGGCACGGGAGACTGACGCTCAGCCAGGGCGCGAACCGAAAACATGCTCGTCGGTCAACCGCCTGTTTGCGAGCGACGATGCGCCTCGGCGGCATGGCGCCAGCGCACCTGCATCTCGACAACGCCAGTCGGACGCCGCGCCCGCAATCCGGGCTCGGTGCGCCGGAGCAGGTCGATCGGCACGACCCCATCCATTGCCACTACCGAGGCATCGGCGGCCTTGCGGCGCGCGGCGATCAACCGGGCGAAGAACAGCGCGATCGCCACATCGGCCACCGCTACCAGCAACAATACGAGGGCCAGATTGCCGATTGGCGCAATCGACAATAGAAGGGCCGTGGCTGGGGTTAACAGGTCCGAGAGTTGGGGCAATTTATATCCTCCCCCGGTTTGTGGTATGTACCGGTTGCGGAGGACGATAACTAAAATGTTTGGTAAATCTCCGTGAATTTATAGTTAATTATGTTAATGATTAAAGAGATTCATGGTTAACGCCAAATTACCCTATCGAGCGGCGCGGCGAACAATTCGGCCGCGGCGGCGGATCGCGGGTGGTCACGCAACGCCGCGATAAAGAAGCCGGGAGGGTCGCCGGCTGGATATTCCGGTGCGACGATGCGGGTCCACTCGCGGCAATCGACCAGCACCATGACCGCGCCGCCCGGCGGCGTGTCGGACCGGCCACAGCGTCCCGTCGCGGCGAACCGGACCGCCGCGGCGGCGATCGTCGCCTTGTCGAACCGCCGATTACCGGCGGCGTTCTGCCAGCGCTCCCAGCGGGTTAGGCCGAGCTCGCGGGTGAAATAAAAGCGCTCGACATGGTCGGCGGTGTCGCGTCGCGCTCCGCCGTAATGATCGGAGATTAGGCTGGTCACCGTGACGGGAGCGCCCTGGCCGGGAGCGTCGCGGTAGCGGAATGGAGCCAGATGCCACGCGGTGTAGGCGGAGTTCAGGCGCGACGGGCAGACCTGCCGATCGCCGGTCTTCACATCCTTGAGCTGCGCGACCGCCTCGCCCCGGAGCGGCGCCGGGCGCGTCGGATCATAGGTCGCGATCAGCCAGGAGCGGGTCAGCGCCGGCGCGGTGATCCTGCCCTCGCAGGCGCCGACGAATAGCTGAAAGCCGCCGCCGCCATCCTCGGTCGCGCCGATCGACGCGAATCCGGGCGACAGGATCACGATATCGCCGCCATCGCCCTTGCCGTGATCGAAGATCCCGAACCGCCGCCCGTCGCCGGCGCCGAAATCAAAGCCGTGCTCGATCACGGTGCCAAAGGCGGCGGTCTCGACCGGAATCGAGTCGTGGCGCTGGTATCCTTGCGGCGCCGCCGCGTGGTCGGACGGCGAAGGATGGTCGTGCTTGTGATAGGGCAATGCCTCGCCGGGGCGAAGATCGCGCTGGGTTGCGCACGCGGCGCTGGCGTCGAGCGGGCTGGCGCCGATCGCCACCGCCTCGGATCGGTCGAGACAGACGTTCTGGATCATCAAATCGCGCACGACCTCCGGAGTCGCCACGATCGCCTCGTCGGCATTCGCGCGCGCGCCGACAGCGACCAGGACACAGAGGACAGCGGCCACGAGGCGCCGCGGGCATACTGGACCGGAAGCGGCGGGCCGGCGGGTCCCGCGCCGCGATTTTGCCTTGCAGCCCGCCTCGCTAATTGCGACGACTTTGCCCGCGCGCCCAATCCAATTCCACGAAAGCCCCGGTTTTCCGCCAGTTCTCGCGTATGACCGCGGTGGCACGAAGCTTGAGACATCGGGCGGCACCGGCACCAGCCGGCAGACGGCAAGCAACTCAAGACGGTGCATGATGACCCCTCCCGATACGTTGGAACCCGCTCTCGCGATGATCGAACCCGGCGGGGTCGAACTTCCCGAACCGACCACCGGACGCTGGGTCGTGCGCCGCAAGGCGGTCGTCGTCGCCGCCGTTCGCAACGGCGTGATCAGCCTGCAGGATGCCTGCCGGCGCTATCATTTGTCGGTCGAGGAATTCCTCGCCTGGCAGCGCGCGATCGACGCGCATGGCGTGCCCGGCCTCAGGGTCACCCGGCTGCAGATCTATCGCGACACCGACGCGATGCGGGCGAACAAGTAGCGCGCCCAACCCTCCAGTCGGTCGCGGTCGCGCGATTGCCGGGTGGATAAAGCGCCGCGGCGAAGCCGGATAACGGTTTCGCCACGCCTCTTCTCCGCTATAACGGCACATCTTTAGACCGAACGACACCGCCGGTGAGGAGGAAGACATGCTGGATCTCAAGATAGCCGGCCGCAAGGCGATCGTGTGCGCCGCGAGCAAGGGGCTGGGGCGCGCCTGCGCGACGTCGCTGGCGCGGGCCGGGGTCGAATTGGTGATCACCGCCCGCACCAAGGAGACGCTGGAACAGACCGCCGAGGAAATCCGCAAGGAGACCGGAGCCAAGGTCACCGCGGTCGCCGGCGACATCGGCACCGAGGCCGGGCGCGCGGCAACGCTCGCCGCTTGCCCCAACCCCGACATCCTGGTCAACAATTGCGGCGGCCCGCCGCACGGCGATTTCCGCGACTGGTCGGTCGAGGACTGGCAAAAGGCGGTCAACAACAACATGCTGACTCCGATCATGCTGATGAAGGCGGTGGTCGACGGCATGTGCGAGCGCAAATTCGGCCGTATCGTCAACATCACCTCGGGCTCGGTCAAATCGCCGATCCCCAATCTCGGCATGAGCAACGGCGCCCGCGCCGGGTTGACCGCGTTCAGCGCCGGGCTGGCCCGCCAGGTGGCCAAATACAACGTGACGATCAACGGGCTGCTGCCCGGCCCGTTCCTGACCGACCGATTGCGCTCGGGCATCGAGTTCGAGGCGCGGCGGCAGAACATCACGTTCGAGGAACAACTGGCCAAGCGCGGCACCGCGACCCCGGCCGGACGGGTCGGCGACCCGGCCGAGTTCGGCGACGCGTGCGCGTTTCTGTGCGCCGCCTCGTCGGGCTTTATCGTCGGCCAGAACCTGCTGCTCGACGGCGGCGCGTTCAACTCGACGATGGGGTAGCGCGAAGGCTCAGCCTTCAGCGTAGCGGGCGTTCGCCTCGGCGAAGAGGCGGGTGTTCTTTTCCGTGTCGAACGGCCGCTCCCGCAGGGTTTCAGCGTCCCACTCGCTGCGGGAGACATTGAAGAAATCGCCGCCATAGACGTGGATGGCACCGGTCAGGCGGCGGATCGGGTTGGTCACGGAGTGGACGATGTCGCGCCCCAACGGCTCGGCATCGCCGACGCGAAGCGAGCGGGCGCCGGCCGCCTCGATCCGGCTCCTGCCCGACGTGTCGTCGATGCGTCGCCAGAACATGTTGTCCTCGGCCCCGGTATAAACGCCGATCACCGCCCACATGCGGTGCTCGTGCGGCATGATCGTCATCATCGGCGCCCAGATCACGTTTAGGATGGTTGCATCCTCGCCGCGATAGAGCGCCTCGATCCCGGCGAAGCGTGGGTCGCCCAGGGCCTTCAGCACCGAGGCCGGGTCGGCGACCGCCCGGGCCACTACCTCGCGCACCGTCTTATGGCTGGAATCCGCCGCCACCGCCTCGCGGCACTCGGCGACAAACCGGTCGAGATCGAACATCGGTCGCTCCTCCCTTCCTACGCCGCGGTGCCGCCGGGATAGTCGAGCAGCAATGACCGGCAGAATGTCTTGCCCTCCCTGACCTCGGCGACCCCTTGCAATACCTTGTCAGAGGTCGGCAGATTGAGCCGGCCGAGCTGATCGTCCGGCCCCCAATCGCCCCAGGTCGAGCCCGCCGGGCGGCGTTTCCAGCGCGGGTTGTCGGGCATCGGCGAGCTCCTTCCGGTCAGGATCGAGGCAACGACCCTTGCCTGTTTAGCCTGTTTTCATCAGGCTTTTAACAGGCAGCCCCGACCGCGCACCGCGATCAAGGACAGAGCATGGCACACGATTGCGGCGATCGTTTGTGCGTCCTTCGACGCAGGCGCGGCGCGCCCTCCTCAGGATGACGGATGTATGTGAAGTAGCCTGGTCAGCTCACCCGCACCAGTTTCTGCAGGCTGCGCAGCCCTGGCGGGATCGGCTCGCCCTTGGCGCGGACGCGGCGGCCCCAGTTTGTGTACGACACCTCGCCGACATAGATGTCGCCGCGCGAATCGACCGCGATGCCGTGCGGCGAGATGAACTGGCCGGTCGCCAGCCCGGCATGTTCATGGCCGAGACGCGCCAAAAGCTCGCCATCGTGGGTGTAGATGCTGACCCGGGGGCCGCAGCCGGGGGTGTTGATATTGACCGCCATGTCGGGGCCGATCTCGCCGACATACATGCGCCCGGTCTTGCCGCTTTCGAGGTAGAGACCGGACGGGCGGTGCATGTTGTTCCACTGGGTTTCGTACTTGCCGTTGCCGTCGAACACCTGGATGCGGTGGTTTTCGCGGTCGGCGACGAACACCCAGCCGTCGGGGTCGCAGCAGACGTTGTGGGCGATGTTGAAGCAGCCGGCATCGGTGCCGGGCTCGCCCCACGAGAACAGCAATTTGCCGTCGGGCGAGTATTTGTGCACGCGGGCATTGCCGTAGCCGTCAGAGACGTAGAGGTCGCCCTGCGGCGACAAGGCGGTGTGGGTGCAGCGGTGGAACGGCTCGCCGCTCATATACGGCGCCGGCGTGCCGGGAACCCCGAGGGTCAGCAACACCTTGCCGTCGAGGGTGCATTGCCGGACCGTGTGGTCGCCGTCATCGGTCAGCCAGATCGTGCCGTCCGGCGCCATGTGGACGCCGTGCGGGCGCGGGAACAGGCCCTCGCCCCAGGTGCGCAACAGGTTGCCGTCGCGGTCGAACACGCACATCGGGTGCCGACCGCGGTTGAAGGCATAGACGTTGTCGTTGGTGTCGATGCCGACCGCGGCGACATCGGCGTTGAATTCCATCCCCGGCGGCAGTTTCGCCCAATTGTCCTGGACCTCGTAGCGATAGCCGTCCGTTCCGAGCACGACCGCCATGGCGTTTCCCTTCTCCTAGAGTCTGTTCGAGGTTTCGGCGCCGGCCGGCGCCGCGCTCCCTTGAACCGAGTATAGGCTGGCCCGGCGAGATCACTCCAGACGCGCGACGTCGATCGTGAAGATCAGCGGAAAGAACGGGTCGAGCAGCCCGATCAGCGGGCGGTCGTAGTAATGCCGCGCCCCGGCCTCCGACACCGCCCACAGCCTGCCGGCCGGATCGAACGCGAGCCCCTCGGCCCCGGCGGCGATGTCGTAGCGGCGCGCGACTGCGCCAGTCGCCATGTCGACCCGGTCGAGCGTCGCCCAGCGCAATCCGCTGCGCACGACCCAGAGCTGCCCAGCTGCGTCGATCGCCGCGCCCTGGGCATGGTCGGGGATCACGATTTCCGCGGCCGCGTGGGCGATGGTCAACATCTCGCCGTCGCGCAGCGCGGCGAGCGTCGCGGCGGTGAAGCGATGCAGGCGTCCGGTTTCTTTTTCCTTGTAGCTGCCGATCCACATCGCCCCCGGCGTCGACACCGCCAGTGCCCCGGTCAGACCGGGACCGAGCGGGAATTGGCGGAATTCCGGAGCCGGCGTCGTAAAGGCGCGGGAGAGCGCGGTCGCGAACAGGGTGCGGGTGTCGGCGATGTAGAGATTGCCGTCGCCGGCGGTGGCGAGCCCGCCGGCATGGCCGCATGGCGGCGGAATATCGACATGCCCGGTCTCGCGGCCGCTTTCGGGATCGACGCGAAACACCCGGCACGGCCCGCGACGGACGCTCGGCGCGTCGCTGCGATAGGCGGCGACGAGGATAGCGCCGTCGGCCACGGTCAGACCCTGCGCGGTGTAGCCGGAATCGAGCCCCGGCATCCACATCCGCCGCCCGAACGCGGCCGCGTTCGGCACCGCGCTGACCGATGCCGGCCCGTAGGTCGGCGGCGTCCCGAGGATCGCGGTTGGCGGACCCTCGGCCGGGGTGACGCCCGACAGGGCGAGCCAGGCGACGGCGGCGCCTACCAACCGGCGCCAGCGCATCACCCGCCCGAGCGGGTCGGGCTGACCCGTTTGGGAAAGGCCAGGGTCGCCGCCAACGTCGCCGCGGCGATCGCGACCGCGACGATAAACGCCTCGTGCGCCGACCAGGCCACCGCGTCGCCGAGCCGCGCGATCATGTCGCCGCCGAGCGAATCGCGCAGGGTCGGGTCGAGCAGCCGGTTGACCGAATCCACCGCCTCGGGCAGGCGCCGGTGAACCCCGAAATTGAGGATCGCGCCAAACACCGCCGCGCCGATCGACTGCCCGAGCATGCGCATGAACATCTGCGAGCCGGTGCCAATGCCGCGCTCGTGCCAGCCGACGCTGGCCTGGATCGCCACCAGAAAAGTCGTGTTGCAGAACCCCATCGCGACCCCGATCAGCAGCGAGGCGATGGTCGGCAGCCAGATTCCGCTGTCGCGGTCGAGGGTCAGCAATACCAATGCGCCGGCCAGCAACGCGGCGCCACCGATCGAGGCGGTCAGGCGGTAGGAGGTGCGGATCATCAGCCGGCCGGCGGCGAACGACGCGAACATCCAGCTGACCGACGCCGCGCCGACGACAAACCCGACCACGCTAGGGCTGCGGCCCATGACCCCCTGGACATAGGCCGGCAACAACGCCGTCACCGCCATCATCGTCGCCGACGCGCCGAACCCGGCGACATTGCACAAAGCAACCATGCGCCGCCGCCACATCGGGAACGGCAGCATCGGCTCGGCCGCGCGCCGCTCGTGGGCGAACAGCGCGATCAGGGCCGCCAGCCCGAGCCCGACCAGCATGCCGATCTCGCCCGCGCTGAACGACACCGCCTGCACCACCGCCAGCATCAGCGCGCCGATTCCGACAACCAGCAGCAGCCCGCCGAGATAATCGAGGCGGTGCTCGCGCCGCTCGACCCGCTCGGGCAGGAAGATCGCGAACATCGCGATGCTGAGGACCCCGATCGGCAGATTGACCCAGAACACCACCGACCAGTGGACATGTTCGACCAGAAAGGCGCCGAGCGCCGGCCCGACCACGGCGGCGAGGCCGAATACGCTCGATATCCACCCCTGGACCCGCGCGCGTTCGGACGGGGTGTAGATGTCGCCGATGATCGTCACCGCGATCGGCTGGATCGCGCCCGCGCCGAGTCCCTGGATCGCCCGGAACAGGATCAAGGTCTCGGTGGTGCGGGCAAAGCCGCACAAGGTCGTGCCCACGAGGAACAGCCCGGTGCCGAAGAAGAACACCCGCCGCCGGCCGTAGATGTCGGCGAGGCGGCCGTAGAGCGGGATCGTCACCGCCATCGTCAACAGCGGCACCGCGAACACCCAGCTGAACAGATGGAACCCGCCGAGATCGCCGACGATCGTCGGCATCGCGGTGGCGACGATCGTGCTCTCGACCGCCGGCATGAAGGTGGCGATCAAGGCCGCGCCGAGCACCAGCCCGCGGCGCGGGACGATCACGGCCGGCTGGAGTTGCTGCGCGACGGCCTGATCCAACCGGAGCTCCCTATCGTGAGGCGCGAAGGTGCCTAATTTTCGGGCGCGCGGCCATCGCGAATAATGCAAAGCAGGATTGGCCGGGGCCGCGCCGTCATTGCGAGCGCGACGAACCAATGACACAAATAGGCGGCATTCAGCGGGAGCGGCGCGATGAAATACGATCTTCTGGTCACCGGCGGCGAGGTGCTCGATGCCGGCAGCGGGTTGCGCGGGGTCATGGATGTCGGCATCTCCGGCGGCAAGATCGTCGAGGTCGGCCCGTCATTGCCTGGCGCCGAAGCTCGGCGTTCGATCAACGCCAAGGGCAGGCTGGTCACGCCGGGGCTGATCGACATCCACGCCCATGTGCTCGTCAACGGGCACGACATGGGCGGGCATACCGACCATTTCTGCCGCTCGAACGGGGTCACCACCCTGTGCGACGCGGGCAGCACCGGGTCGGCCAATTTCGCCGGATTGCGTCACATCCTCGACACCGCGGTCCGGACCCGCGTGCGCGCCTTTGTCAATCTGTCGGCGATCGGCATCACCGGCACCTCGCGCGGCGGCGAGCTGTCGCATTTCCCCTATGCCGACCCCGAGGGCTGCGCCCGCACGATCAGCGAGAACCCCGATTTGGCGATCGGGGTCAAACTGCGCTACGGCCCGGGGCTGGTGTGGGAATACACCACCGCGCCGGTCAAGCTGGCGCGCCAGACCGCGGCGACCGCCGGGGTGCCGCTGATGATCCACATCACCGATTCGCCGATCCCGCTGCCCGAGATATTGGCCGAGATGGCGCCGGGCGACATCATCACCCACTGCTATCACGGCCGCGCCCACGGCATCATGGGCCAGGAAAAACAGTTCCTGCTGAAGGAGGTGGTCGAGGCGCAGCGCCACGGCATCGTCTTCGACTGCGCCCACGGGCGGAGTCATTTCAGCTTTCGCATGATCGAGAAGGCGCTCGACCAGGGCTTTCTGCCCGACACGATCTCGACCGATCTGACCTTTACCAGCGCGACCCGCGGCCCGGTGTGGGATTTGACCACGACGATGTCGAAACTGCTGCATTTCGGCATGAAGCTCGACGACATCGTGCTCCGCGCCACCGCCGCGCCGGCCAAGATACTCGGCTATGCCGGCACCGTCGGCACGCTGAAGCCCGGCGCCAACGCCGACGTCGCGGTGCTCGAACTGCGCGACGGCAATTTCGACCTGACCGACAGCGAGGGCAGCACGATCACCGCCAAACGCCGGCTGATCGCGCACACGACGGTCAAGGACGGAAGGGTCTGGTACGAGCGGCCGACGGCATAGCGCGGGGCTTCACCAAGGGGCGGACGCATCTGCACACCGCGATCCAGCCTGCTAAAATCGCCTTGGCCGGACTTGGTCCGGCCATCCACGCACCGATGGGTCAACCGCGGCGTGGGTGCCCGGGCCACGCCCGGGCAAGGTGAATTCTTGTCTAAGGGGAACCGCAAGTCGATGAACAAAGCTGGTATCGCCGCCTCGCCGACGCTCGACCGCGTCCGCTCGGCCGGGATCTTGCGCGTCGGCACCACCGGCGACTACACCCCGTTCAGCCTGCTGGGCGCGGACGGCACCTATCAGGGCGCCGATATCGACATGGCGCACGATCTGGCGGCGCGGCTCGGGGTCGAGCTCGCGTTCGTGCCGTGCGTGTGGGTCAGCCTGCTCGACGATTTTCTCGCCGACCGGTTCGACATCGCGATGGGCGGGGTCACGGTTAATCCGCCCCGCGCGGAGAAGGCGTTCTTTTCGATCCCGACCTTTATCGACGGCAAGCGGCCCTTGTGCCGGCGCGAAGATTGCGACCGCTTTACCAGCGTCGCCGCGATCGACCAGCCGGGAGTCCGGGTCATCGCCAATCCCGGTTCGGCCAACGAGGCGTTCGCCCGGGCGAATTTCAAGCATGCCTCGGTCACGATCCACCACGATAATGCCAGCGTGTTCGACGAGATCGTCGCCGGCCGCGCCGACGTCATGGTCACCGACGGGCTCGAAGCCGACCACCAGGCCCAGCTTCATCCCGAATTGTGCGCGGTGCCGGTGGCGGCGCCATTCACCCGGCTGGAGAAGGCCTACATGTTCGCACGCGACAAGGCGATGAAGGCCTATATCGACACCTGGCTCGGCGACGCCTTCGCCGACGGAAGGTGGCAGCGCGCGCTGGATCGGGCGATGTCGGCGCATCCGCACCGCTGAAAGCCGTGGGGATTCGGCGGCGCCGGGGGCAGGCGGTGCGGCTCGATAGCGCGGCGAACCGCCTGGCCGATCCGTCATCGGCTTTGCACAATAAATCGTCATTCCGGGATGTCCCGCAGGGGCAGGCCCGGAACCCATGGACACCGGCCTTCGGAATATGGGTTCCGGGTTCGCCCCTTCGGGCCGCCCCGGAATGACGGGGATTTTTGAGCAAAGCACACCGTCGTGGCCGGCGCCGTTGGCGGCGGTCAGCGGCAGCATGCTGGTCGGGTTCATGCCGATCCTGGCGTTACAATTATACGCCGAGGGGATCAGCGCGCCGTCGATGCTGCTGTGGCGCTATGCGCTGGCGTTGCTGCCGCTGGCGGCGGCGATGGCGATCCTGCGTCTCGATCTCGTCGCCGCCTGCCGCGCCGGCGCGTGGCGGATCGCGCTGACCGGGGCGACCCTGGGCGCGGCCCAGACCCTGTGCTTCTGGGAGAGCATCAAGACCCTCGACACCAGCATCGCGGTATTGCTGTTCTACACCTATCCGGCATTGACGGTGGCGATCGAGCGGCTGGTTTTTCGCAGGAAGGTGCGGCTCGGGGCGGTAGCGTGCATCGCGGTGATCCTGTTCGGCGCCGCCCTGATCGCCGGACCGGGATTGCGCGCGGGCACGATCGATCCGCGCGGGCTGGCCTGGGCAGTGCCGTCGCCGGTGTTCTATGCGCTGTATCTGTCGCTGACCTCGACGATGCTGCGGCACCACCCGCCGCTGATCGGCGCCGGGTGCCTGTATCTCGGGATGTTGGCGACATTCGGCGCGGCGACCCTGTTTCTCGGGCTCGACATGCCGGAAAATTCGGCGACCTGGTGGCTACTCCTGTTCATCGGCTTCGGCCCGGGGGCGCTGACGATCACTTTGTTTTCCTACAGCGTGCCAAAACTCGGCCCATCGAGCTACGCGATCATCGCCAATGTCGAATTGGTGACCGTCGTCGCGGTCGGGGTTCTGCTGCTGGGCGAGAGGGTAACCGCGTCGCGCGCGGTCGGCGGAGTTTTGATCATCGGCGGGATTCTGGCGCACAGCCTGCTGCAGCGGCGGACGCCGCTGCCCAAAGCCCCCTCTCCACCCCCGGGGGTGGAGAGGGAAGGGGTGAGGCGGGGGAATCCAGAGAGCCCGCCGATACCCACCTCACCCTGCCGTCGCTAACGCGACGGGCCCCTCCCTCTCCCCCAAGGGGCGGAGAGGGGTGGTATAGGTTACGCCGCCTTCGGCAGCAGGCTCCTGAGCACGTATTGCAGGATGCCGCCGTGGCGGAAGTATTCGACCTCGTCGAGCGTGTCGATGCGGCAGGTCAGCGGCACCGAACGCGTCGTTCCGTCCGGGTCGTGGATCGTCAGGGTCAAATCCATCCGCGGCTTGAGGCCGGCGGCGACGCCGGTGATGTCGAGCGTTTCGTCGCCGGTCAATTTCAGGGTCTGGCGGGTGGCACCGTCCTTGAACTGCAATGGCAGCACGCCCATCCCGACCAGGTTCGAGCGGTGGATGCGCTCGAAGCTCTCGACGATCACCGCCTTGACCCCGAGCAGCAGCGTGCCCTTGGCCGCCCAGTCGCGCGACGAGCCGGTGCCGTATTCCTTGCCGCCAAAGATCACCAGCGGCACGCCGCGCTTCTGGTACGCCATCGCCGCGTCGTAGATCGGCATCACCGTGCCGTCGGGCATCAGCTTGGTCATGCCGCCCTCGACCCCCGGCACCATCTCGTTCTTGATGCGGATATTGGCGAAGGTGCCGCGCATCATCACGTTGTGGTTGCCGCGGCGGGCGCCGTAGGTGTTGAAGTCGCCGGGCCGCACCTGATAGCTGATCAGATAGTCCCCGGCCGGGCTTTCCACCTTGATCGAGCCGGCGGGCGAGATGTGGTCGGTGGTGATGCTGTCGCCGAAGATCGCCAATTCGCGGGCGCCGACGACATCCTTCAGCGGCCCCGGCTCTTTCGGCATGTTGTCAAAATAGGGGGCGCGGGCGAGATAGGTCGAGTGGTCCTCGAACCCGTAGGTCATGCCGCCCGCGCCGGTCACCGCGCGCCATTCCGGCGGCCCCTCGAACACATTGCCGTAGCGTTGCTGGAAGCTCTGGCGCTGCACCGCCTGACGCACCGTGTCGGCGACCTCGCGGTTGCTCGGCCAGATGTCGCGGAGATACACCGGCTTGCCGTCGCTGCCCTCGCCGAGCGGGTCGGTGGCGAGGTTGATGCGCACCGTGCCGGCCAGCGCGTAAGCCACCACCAGCGGCGGCGACGCCAGGTAGTTCGCCCGCACCAGCGCGTGGATGCGACCCTCGAAGTTGCGATTGCCGGACAGCACAGCCGCGACCGCGAGATCGCCGGCGTCGATCGCGTCGGCGACCGGTTCGGGTAAGGGGCCCGAATTGCCGATGCAGGTGGTGCAGCCGTAGCCGACGAGGTTAAAGCCGAGCTGGTCGAGATATTCCTGCAAGCCGGCGGCGGCGTAGTAGTCGCTGACCACCTGGCTGCCCGGAGCGAGGCTGGTCTTGACCCAGGGCTTGACCTTGAGCCCCTTCTCGGCCGCCTTCTTGGCGAGCAGCCCGGCGGCCAGCATCACGCTCGGGTTCGAGGTGTTGGTGCACGAAGTGATCGCGGCGATCACCACGTCGCCATCGTGAAGCTGGTAATCGGCGCCCTCGACCTGCTGCGAGCGCGCGGCGGTGACGCCGGGCGCGAGACGCGGCAATTCGCTGTCGAACGCCGTGCCGGTGTCGGACAGCGCCACCCGGTCCTGCGGCCGGCGCGGCCCGGCCAAGGATGGCTCCACGGTGGCGAGGTCGAGCTCGATCGTGTCGGTGAACGCCGGATCGGGGGTCGATTCGTCGCGCCACAGCCCCTGCGCCTTGGCATAGGCCTCGACCAGTTTGACCCGGGCCGGGTCGCGCGCGCTGAGGGTCAGGTAGCGGATCGTCTCCGCGTCGATCGGGAAGAAGCCGCAAGTGGCGCCGTATTCCGGCGCCATGTTGCCGATCGTCGCGCGGTCGGCGAGGGCCAATTCGGCGATACCCGGCCCGAAAAACTCGACGAAACGCCCTACCACGCCGTGGCGACGCAATATCTGCGTGATGGTCAAGACCAGGTCGGTGGCGGTCGTGCCCTCGCGCAATTTACCGGTCAGCCTCATGCCGACCACCTCGGGGATCAGCATCGACAGCGGCTGACCGAGCATCGCCGCCTCGGCCTCGATGCCGCCAACCCCCCAGCCCAGCACGGCGAGGCCGTTGACCATCGTCGTGTGGCTGTCGGTGCCGACCAAGGTGTCGGGGTAGGCGATGGTCTTGCCGCCCTCGTCGGTCGTCCACACCACCTGCGACAGGTATTCGAGATTGACCTGATGACAGATGCCGGTGCCCGGCGGCACCAGCCGGAAATTCTCGAACGCCTGCTGACCCCAACGCAGGAAACGATAGCGCTCGCCGTTGCGCTCGAACTCGACCTTGACGTTCTGCGCGAAGGCGGCGGCGTTGCCGAAATTGTCGATCTGCACGGAATGGTCGATCACCAGATCGACCGGCGACAGCGGGTTGATCTTGGCCGGGTCGCCGCCGAGATCGACCATCGCCGCCCGCATCGCCGCCAGATCGACCACCGCCGGGACGCCAGTCAAATCCTGCATCAGCACCCGCGCCGGGCGAAACGCGATCTCGCGGTCGGATTTGCGCGCGTCGAGCCATTGCCCGACCGACTTGATGTCGTCAACCGTGACGGTGCGGCCGTTTTCCAGCCGCACCAGGTTTTCCAGCAATATCTTCATCGAGAACGGCAGGCGCGAGATGTCGCCGAACCCAGCCGCGCTGGCCGCCGCCGCGAGGCTGAAATAATCGTAGCGCTTGCCCTCGACATCGAGGGTGCGGCGGGCCTTCAGGGTGTCGTGGCCGGTGACGCTCACGGGGGTTCTCCTATCGAACGGCGGCGCTCTCGTGGCGAGGCGCTGCGATATGCGCGCGGGATTTGGGAAAGCGGGCGGCTACGATACTCCGCCCGCCGCCGGGATTTCCAGTCGCGCGCGACCGCGCTCGGTCAGCACGATCGTGCCGTCGCGGGCATGGGCGACCAGATCGTCGGAGATCGCGTCTTCCCACGCGCAATTCAGCGGGCAGGTGCTGCTCCACGCCTCGCGCATTTCGGCGTAGCTGCGCCGCCGGCTCGCGATCCAGCCGAGAAACTGCACGGTCAGTAATTTGGCTTCGCTGGCCATGTCGCTTCCCCTCGCCGCCAGACATCGAGTCACCGTTATGGCAGGTTCGACACTGCGCGTCTAATATATGGAAGCTACAGAATCAATATTATAGAAATATGGATATGGAACTCCGCCACCTGCGCTACCTGGTCGCCGTCGCCGAGGAAGGTCACGTCACCCGCGCCGCCGAGCGGCTTGGCATCCAGCAGCCGCCGTTGAGCCAGCAGATCCGCGCGCTCGAACGCGAGCTCGACGTGCTGCTGTTCCGGCGCAAGCCGCGCGGTATGGAATTGACCCAGGCCGGCGCGACATTGGTCGACGAGGCCCGCGCGATCCTCGCCCGGGTCGAGGCGGCCGCGGCCGCGGCCAAGCGGACCGCGCGCGGCGAGGCCGGCCATATCGGGCTCGGTTTCACCAGCTCCGCGTCGTTTCACCCGCTGGTGCCGCGCGCGATCCGCGCGTTCGGCGAAAGCCACCCGCTGGTCGCGCTGGCGCTCGAGGAAAGCGGCACGGTCGAGCTGGCCGAAAGCCTCAAGGCCGAGCGGATCGACGCCGCCTTTGTCCGCTCGCCGGTGGCGGAGGGCGACGGGCTCGCGGTCCACCCGGTGCTCGACGAGGACATGTTCGTCGCCCTGCCGACAGGCCACCGACTCGCCGGCGCCGACGGTACGCCATTACCGCTCGGCGAGTTGGCCGGCGAGATTTTTATCCTCTACCGCCGCCCTGTCGGGCCAGGATTGCACGATTCGATCATCGCCGCCTGCCATCGCGCCGGCTTCAGCCCACGCGTCGGCCAGGAGGCGCCGCGCATGCTGTCGACCCTGAGCCTGGTCGCGGCGGGACTCGGCGTGTCATTGGTGCCGGCGTCGATGCGGCGATTGCAGGCCGACGGCGTCGCCTATCGCGCGCTCGATCGGGCGGCGCAATTGACGGCGCCGCTCAACCTGGCCTACCGACGGCACGAAGCCTCGGCCGCGGTACACGGGTTCATCGCGTTGGTCCAACGCACCGCAGCGGCCGCAGGCTAGCGGCGAAACCGGGAGGATTGGCGATGGCGCGGAACCAGATGCTCAACGGCGGGCAGATCATCGTCGACTACCTGATCCGCGAGAAGGTGCCCTATGCCTTCGGCCTGTGCGGGCACGGCAATATCGGCTTTATCGACGCGCTTTATGAGCGCGCCGACGAGATCGAGACGATCTCGACCCGGCACGAGACCGTGTCCGGGTTCATGGCCGACGTCTACTACCGGGTGTCGGGGCAGCCGACCGCGACCTTTACCTCATGCGGGCCGGGCTCGGCCAATCTGCCGATCGCGCTCGGCACCGCCTATCTCGACTCGGTGCCGTTTCTCGCGGTCACCGGCAACGTGCCGACCACCCAGTTCAACCGCGGCGCCTTTCAGGAATTGTACCGCCAGTACCAGGCCGATTTCCCATCGACCGTGCGCGCCTATTGCAAGCGGGTGTTCCAGCCGACCCGCGGCGAGCAGGTGCCGCTGGCGGTCCGCCAGGCGTGGAAGACGATGGTCACCGGCCGCCCCGGCCCGGTCGTGCTCGACATGCCGTTCGACATCTTCAAGGAAGACGCCGCCGAGGACACGCCTCGCCCGGAGGATTGGAACGCCAACATAAGCTGCCGCTGCGGCGCCGATCCCGAAGGCGTCGCCAAGGCGGCGGAGATGCTGATCGCGGCCGAGCGCCCGGTGATATTGGTCGGACAAGGCGTGCGCTACGGCGGCGCGGCGGCGGAATTGCTGGCGCTGGCGGAGCGCTTGCGGATCCCGGTCGGCGCGTCGGCCAGCGGGCTCGGCGCGATCGATACCAACCACCCCCTGTCGCTCGGGCTGGTGTCGCGCAGCGGCGTGTACCAGGCCAATGCCGCCACTCGACAGGCCGATTTGTTGTTGGCGCTCGGCGTGCGCTTCGACGACCGCACCTCGAGTTCGTGGATTCCGGGGTATTCGTTCACGATCCCGCCGACCAAATTGATCCATGTCGATATCGATCCCGACGAGATCGCGCGCAACTACCCGGTCGCGCTCGGGCTAATGGCCGATGTGCGGACGTTTCTGCGCCAGCTTCTCGCCGAACTGGAGCGGCGCAACCCGCCGCGCATCACGCCGGCGCGGCGGGCCTGGCTGGCGGCGATCGACGGCTGGCGCCGCGAATGGGACGCCGCGGTCGCGCCCGGCTTTAGCGACGATGCGACGCCGATCAACCCGCAGCGCGCCGCGCACGAGATCGACCGCGCCCTGCCCGAGGATGCGATATTGGTCAGCGATATCGGCGTCCACCACAATTGGCTATTGCAGTTCTGCCGGCCGCGACGACCCAATTCATTGATCGGCTGCATGGGGTTCGGGCCGATGGGGTTCGGCGTCGCCGGGGTGCTCGGCGCGAAGCTGGCGGCGCCCGACCGGCCCTGCGTGTCGGTATGCGGCGACGGCGCCTTTTTCATGCACGCGAGCGTGCTCGGCACCGCGGTCGAATACGGCATCCCGGCGGTGTGGGTGGTGTGGAACAATTATTCCTACGCCTCGATCCGCGGGTTGCAGCGCGGCTATCTCGACGGGCGCGAACTGGCGACCGAGTTCCGCCACCCCGACACCGGCGCGCCCTACAACCCCGATTTCGCCGCGCTCGCCCGCTCGTGCGGGGTCGAGGGCGTCAGCATCGACCGGGCCGGCGATCTCGGCGACGCGGTCAGGGCCGGCATCGCCAGCGGCAAGCCCTATCTGATCGACGCCAATATCGGCGCCGACCTCAACCCCGGCGGCGCCGGGGTATGGGAACTGCCTGGCCTCGGGCAAAGCCGCCCCTTCATTGGCGGGCGGCATGAGCCAGGGGCATAAAGGAGCTCCGCCGCCGGGACGTCCGCGTTCCCTCTTTTGACAGCGGGGCGCGAACACCCCATATGATCTCATGCCAGACGGTCGGATGGCCGCGCTCGGCCCCGGTCGCGAGATCGGGGCGGAGGGAGGAAAGTCCGGGCTCCACGGAAGTACGGTGCCGGTTAACGGCCGGCGGGGGCGACTCCAGGGAAAGTGCCACAGAAAACATACCGCCGAGCCCATGAATGCCTTCGGGCGATCCCAGCGATGGGATTTCATGGGCGGCAAGGGTGAAATGGTGCGGTAAGAGCGCACCGCGCCGGCGGCAACGTCGGCGGCAGGGAAAACCCCACCGGGAGCAAGACCAAGTAGGAGCGGCAGGCACTATATCCAGGTATAGTACCAGGCGGGCCTTCGCGCCGCCGCTCGGGTCGGTCGCGCGAGGCGTTCGGCGACGAACGCCCCAGATGAATGGCCATCCCCGCCCTGCCGTTCCGCGGCATGACGGGACAGAACCCGGCTTACAGACCGTCTGGCACTCGTTCACTGAATAGAACAAAATGAGAACTAGGATTTCTACAATTCGGGAGAAGTTTCGCGGCCATCTACATGCGGTAGCCTGAGCCAGTCGAAGGCGAAGATTTAGATTCTCAAAATAATACTGTCAAAGCTGTTGACGACCCATCAATTCCCATGATATCCCATCTTCACCCATAGGCGAGCGTCGCTGATCCGGGGGGAACTCGACGACGCTACCGGGCGCGCCCCTTGCCGGACGCCTGTGGGGTGAGCGTTGGGGGAAGCAAGTGGAACTGTTTCTGTCCACTTACCTGAACAAGGTCGACCGCAAGGGACGAGTATCTGTGCCGGCGACCTTTCGCTCCACCCTGGCGACTCACCGCCATCCGAACGTCGTCATTCTGTTTCCATCGTTCAAGGTCGCCGCGCTCGACGGCACCGGCAGCGACCGCATGGAAGAGATGAAGAACCGGCTCGACGCGCTCGACCAGTTCTCCGACGAATACGACGATCTGTCCCTGCTGTTCGCCGATTCGCACCAGCTCGCGATCGACGGCGAGGGCCGCATCATCCTGCCCGAAACCCTGAAGGAACACGCGCACATCTCCAGCGATGTCGCGTTTGTCGGGCTGGGGGCGATGTTTCAGGTGTGGGAGCCCTCTCGTTACGCCGAGCACCGCGCGACCGCGCGCGAGCGCACCCGCCGCCAGGGCACGACATTGCCGGCGGGCGGCGGCGCGAGCCGGCGGCCATCGTGACCTCGCGCCGGCCGATCTCGCCCCGCCAATCGCCGCCCCACGGGACGGAGGCAGAGCCGCCGCCGGCCGATCATCTTCCGGTTCTGCTCGGCGCGGTGCTGGCCGCGCTGATGCCCCGCGACGACGCGGTCTATGTCGACGGCACCTTTGGCGGCGGCGGCTACAGCGAGGCATTGCTGAAGGCCGCGCGTTGCCGGGTCTTCGGCATCGACCGCGACCCCGACGCGGTGCATCGCGGCCAGACCCTCGCCACCAGGCACGGCGGGCGCCTGACCGTGATCGAGGGGCGCTTCGGCGACATGGAGCGGCTGCTGGGACCGTTCGCGCCGGGCCCGATCGCCGGGGTCGCGCTCGATCTCGGCGTGTCCTCGCCCCAGCTCGATACCCCGGAGCGCGGGTTTTCGTTCCGGCATGACGGCCCGCTCGACATGCGCATGGGACGCGATGGGCAAAGCGCGGCCGATCTGGTGGCGCGCCTGTCCGAGGGGGAATTGGCCGGGCTGATCCGCACCCTCGGCGAGGAGCGCTTCGCCCGCCGCGTCGCCCGCGCCATCGCGGTCTTCCGGGCGAAACAGCCGATCCGTCGCACCGGCGAGCTGGCCGATATCGTGCGCGCCGCGATCCCCAAGCGCGAACCCGGCCTCGACCCGGCGACGCGCACCTTTCAGGCATTGCGCATCGCGGTCAACGACGAGCTCGACGAACTCGACCGCGGCCTCGCCGCGGCCGAGCGGCTGCTGATGCCGGGCGGGCGGCTCGCCGTGGTCGCGTTCCACTCGCTCGAGGACACCAGGGTCAAGAATTTCCTGCGGGAGCGCAGCGGCACCGCTCCGACCGGCTCGCGACACATGCCGGCCCGGCCGGCCCCGCCAGCCCCGAGCTTTAGCCTGCTGTCGCGCCGTCCGATCCGGCCCGACGCCGGTGAAATCGCCGATAACCCGCGCGCCGGCTCGGCCCGGCTGCGCACCGCGGAACGGACCGCCGCGCCGCCGTTTCCGGCTTTGGCCGGGCGACGCGCCTATCAGGGGGAGCACGCCCGATGAGCCGGCTCGGTGCCCTGTTTTGGCTTGTCCTGGTGGCGACCACCGGTTTCGCGATGTTCACGGTCAAATACACCGTGCAGAACCTCGAGGACGAACTCAACCGCGTGCGCAAGCAGACCATCGCCGAGCAGCTCGAAATCCGCGTCCTCAACGCCGAGTGGACCTACCTGACCCAGCCCGAGCGGCTGGCCGAGCTGAACCGGCAATTCCTCGCGCTCACGCCGATCACGATCAAGCAGTTGCAGCGGACGATCGGCGAATTGCCGGAGCGGCCGCCGGCACCCGCCACCGAACCCGTGGCCGAGTCGGTGTCCGCCCCGGCCGGGGTCGTGCCGACAGGTGCCGTGCCTTCACCGGCCGCGGCCGCGGCCCCGTTGCCGGTCACGCCGGCGGTGTTGAGTACCCCGGCCGCGGCGGCGGCGGCGAAAGCGAGCCCGGCGGTGGTGGGCCCAGCAGTGGTGGGCCCGGCGGTGGCCAGCCCGGCAGTGGTCAGTCCAGCGGTGGTCAGCCCGGCCGGGAGATCGCGTTCGCTCGACGCGTTGTTCAGCCAGGTCGCCGGAGGCCGCTGATGCTATCGACCCAACGCCTGGACGAAAACCCGTGCCGGCCGCGGCACTTCAAGCCGCCGCCCTGCGCCCCAGCGATCGCCGGCAGCCAGGCGACCGAACGTCTGGAAACCTGCCGCACGCGACTGCTCTGCGCCGCGGCTCTGTTCGCGGTGGTGTTCGTCGTCGTCGCCTTGCGCCTGGTCGATGTCGTGGCATTGTCGGGCGGCACCGCCGAATCCCACGTCGCCCGCATCCGCCCGGCGACGGCGCCGCCGCCGGCCCGGGCCGATATCCTCGACCGCAATGGTCAACTCCTGGCGACCACGCTCAACAGCCCGTCGCTCTATGCCGACCCGCGCAAGATCCTCGACGCCGGCGAGGCCACCCGCGCGGTCACCGCGGTCTTGCCGAAGCTCGATCCCCGCAATGTCCAGGCCCAGCTCACCTCGGGCAAGAGCTTCGTCTGGCTGAAGCGCCACTTGACTCCGCGCCAGCAGTACGATGTCAATCGGCTCGGGATTCCGGGATTTCAGTTCGAGCACGAGGAGCGTCGAATCTATCCCTTCGGCGATCTGGCGGCGCACGTCGTCGGCTATAGCGGCATCGACAATAAAGGGCTCGCCGGGGTCGAGCACGGGCTCGACGCCAGCCTGAAGGGCCGCCCGGAGCCGCTGCAGCTGGCGCTCGACGCGCGGGTGCAGTTCGTGCTGCGCGACGAACTGGCGAAGGTGGTCGAGGATTTTACCGCCAAGGGCGCCGCCGGGATCATCATGGACGTGCGCAGCGGCGAGGTCGTCGCGATGGTGTCATTGCCGGATTTCGACCCGAACCGGCCACCCTCGACCGATCGGCAATCGAGCACCCCGCTCGACAAGGAGCGGGTGTTCAACAAGGTCACGCTCAGCGATTACGAGATGGGTTCGGTCTTCAAGATATTTAATACCGCGATGGCGCTCGATTCCGGGGTCACGACGATGACCAAGGGTTTCGACGCGACCCACCCGATCAAGATCGGCCGGTTCACGATCGACGACTACCACGGCAAGCATCGCTGGCTGAGCGTGCCCGAGATCTTCATGTATTCGTCGAATATCGCCTCCGCGCGCATGGCGGTCGCCGCCGGCGCCGAGCGGCAGCGCGGCTTTCTCGACCGACTCGGCCTGTTGAGGCCGGCGTCGATCCAGCTCAGCGAGGTCTCGCGGCCGCATTACCCGGCCCAGTGGCGCGAGATCAACGTGATGACGATCGCCTATGGCCACGGCATCGCGGTCAGCCCGCTGCAATGCGCGACCGCCGTCGCCGCGATCGTCAATGGCGGGATTCTACGCCCGGCGACCCTGGTCAAGGTGGCGCCCGACGCGATCCCCGAGGGCAAGCGCGTGATCTCGGCCAAGACCTCGGAACAGATGCGCAAATTGATGCGCCTGGTGGTCGAGAACGGCACCGCCAAAATGGCCGCCGCGCCCGGCTACGTCGTCGGCGGCAAGACCGGCACGGCCGAGAAGAACTCGGGCGGGCGCTACCTGGAAAAGAAATTGCTATCGACGTTCATCGGGGCGTTTCCGATGCACGACCCGAAATACGTCGTCCTGACCCTGGTTGACGAGCCGCACCCGAACAAAAAGAGCCACGGCTACGCCACCGCGGGATGGACGGTGGCACCGGCGACCGCGCGCATCATTCAGCGCATCGCACCCCTGCTTGGCGTCCCGCCGGTCGACGAAAACTCTCCCGCGGTCACGCGGGCGCTGGTGATCGAGAGCCTGCAGGGAAAGCGGCTTGAAACTTATTGAGCTGATGCGCCTTGCCGCCTCTCCCGTTACCGAGGCCGCATCCATCGCCAACCCCGAAATCGTTGGCCTGACCGTCGATTCCCGCCAAGTCCGCCCGGGGTTCCTGTTCGCCGCCTGGCGCGGCAGCCAACGCGACGGCCGCCAGTTCGCCAGCGAGGCGGCGACGCGCGGCGCGGTCGCGATCCTGACCGACGATGCCGCCGCGCTCGACCTCGACCCGGAAACCCGGCGCCGGGTCGCGATCATCGCCGACCCCAATCCGCAGCACCGCCTCGCTTTGTGCGCGGCGCGTTTCCACGCCCGCCAGCCCGGCACGATCGCGGCGGTGACCGGCACCAACGGCAAGACCTCGGTGGCCCATTTCACCCGCGAATTATGGGCCGCGCTCGGCCGCCCAGCGGCGAGCCTGGGCACCTTGGGGCTGGTGACCCTGGCCGGGCGCCGGCCGGGGTCACTGACCACCCCGGATTCGGTGGCGTTGCACCGCGATCTCGCCGCGCTCGCCGGCGACGGGATCGAGCACGCGGTGATCGAGGCGTCGAGCCACGGGCTCGATCAATGCCGGCTCGATGGGGTCGCCGTCAGCGCCGCCGCGTTCACCAACCTGACCCGCGACCATCTCGATTATCATCACGACATGGCTTCGTACCGGGCAGCGAAGGATCGGCTGTTCTCGACGCTGCTGCGGGCCGACGGCGCCGCGATCCTCAACGCCGACAGCGTCGAATTCTCGCGGCTCGCCGCGCTGTGCCGCGCGTGCGGGCAACGGGTGATCGCCTATGGCACCGCGGGCTCGGCGGATTTGTGCCTGCGCGGCCGCATGCCGCGACGCGGCGGCCAGCGCATCCGACTCGATCTGTTCGGCGAGCGGCGCGAGATGACCCTGCCGCTGGTCGGCGAGTTCCAGGCGATGAACGCGCTCGCCGCGCTCGGCCTCGTCGTCACCACCGGCGCGCCGGTCGAACCGGCGGCGGCGGCATTGGAAGGGCTGAGCCCGGTGCCCGGCCGCATGCAACTGATCGCCGAGCCGAACGACGCGGCGATCTTCGTCGATTACGCCCACACTCCCGACGCGCTCGCGACAGTGCTCGCCGCATTGCGGCCGCATGTCGGGCGGCATCTGATCGTCGTGTTCGGCGCCGGCGGCGATCGCGACCGCGGCAAACGCCCGCTGATGGGAAGGATCGCCACCGAATTGGCCGACCGGATTTACGTGACCGACGACAACCCCCGCACCGAGCCGGCCGAGGCGATCCGACGGGAGATCCTGGCATCGGCGCCGGGAGCGGTCGAGGTCGGCGACCGCGGCGCGGCGATCGCCGCCGCGATTGCCGCATTGCGCCCCGGCGACATCCTCGTCATCGCCGGCAAGGGCCATGAAAGCGGCCAGATCATCGGCACCGAAATCTTGCCTTTCGACGATGTCGAGGTCGCGCGCGCGATCCTCGCCGGCCCGGGCGCGATTACCGGCGCGGCGGAGTGATCGCATGCTGTACCCGCTGCTTTATCCGCTCGCGGACCATTTCCAGGGCTTCAACCTGTTCCGCTACATCACCTTTCGCTCGGGCGGGGCGGTCGTCACCGCGCTGTTGATCAGCTTTGCCTGCGGCCCCCGGCTGATCGCCTGGCTCAAGTCCAAGCAGGGCGACGGGCAGCCGATCCGCAGCGACGGCCCCGAAAGCCATCTGGTGCGCAAGAAGGGCACGCCGACGATGGGCGGGGTCCTGATCCTGTTGGCCTTGACGATTTCGACCCTGCTGTGGGGCGATCTGAGCAACCCTTATGTGTGGATCGTGCTGCTGGTCACGGCCGGGTTCGGGCTGATCGGATTTTTCGACGACTACCGCAAACTGACCCGCCGGTCGCATCGCGGCTTGCCCGCGCGCGCCAAATTGCTGCTCGAATGCGCGCTGGCGACCGCCGCCTGCATCGCCCTCGCCTACCTCATGCCGGCCTCGCTCAGGGATACGATCGCGGTGCCGTTCTTCAAGAACGTATTGCTCGATCTGAACTGGTTTTTCCTGCCGTTCGGCGTGTTTGTCGTGATCGGCGCGTCGAACGCGGTCAACCTGACCGACGGGCTCGACGGGCTGGCGATCGTGCCGGCGATGATCGCGGCCGGGTGCTTCGCGCTGATCGCTTATCTTGTCGGCAATACGATCTTCGCCAATTACCTGCAATTGCATCACGTGCCGGGGGCGGGCGAGCTCGCGGTATTTTGCGGCGCGATGGTCGGGGCCAGCCTCGGCTTTCTGTGGTTCAACGCGCCGCCGGCCTCGGTCTTCATGGGCGACACCGGGTCGTTGTCGATCGGCGGCGCGCTCGGCACGATCAGCATCGTCACCAAGCACGAGATCGTGCTGGCGATCGTCGGCGGGCTGTTCGTGCTCGAGGCGGTGTCGGTGATCGTGCAGGTCGCCAGCTTCAAGATGACCGGACGCCGGGTGTTCCGAATGGCGCCGCTGCACCATCATTTCGAACAAAAAGGCTGGGAGGAGCCGACCGTCGTGATCCGCTTTTGGATCATCGCCTCGATCCTGGCGATCGCCGGACTCGCCACCCTCAAGCTGAGGTAGGCCGCCATGATCGTCGCGCGCAATTTTTCCGGAAGGAAGATCGGCGTGCTTGGCCTCGCCCGCTCCGGCCGCGCGGCGGCGCAGGCATTGGCGGCCGGCGGCGCCGAGGTGCTGGCCTGGGACGACAGCGCGAAGGCGCGCGACACGGTCGGCGGCGCGTTTCCGCTGTGCGATCTGGCCCAGGCCGACTGGCGCACGATCCCGGCATTGGTGTTGTCGCCCGGCATCCCGCACAGCTTTCCACAACCGCATCCGGTCGTCACCCTGGCGCGAGCCAGCGGCGCCGAGATCATCGGCGACCTCGAACTGCTCGCCCGCGCCCAGCCGGCGGCGCGCTATATCGGCATCACCGGCACCAACGGCAAATCGACCACCACCTCGCTGATCGGCCACATCCTGCGCGACGCCGGGATAAGGGCCGCAATCGGCGGCAATCTCGGCACCCCGGCCTTCGCGCTCGCGCCGCTGGCCGGCGACGATTTTTATGTTCTTGAGGCGAGCTCGTACCAGCTCGAATTATTGAATTCGCTGGCGTTCGACATCGCCGTATTGCTGAACATCACGCCCGACCATCTCGACCGGCATGGCGGGATGGACGGGTACATCGCCGCCAAGCGCCGTATCTTCGACCGGCAGGGCAAGGCAGCGACCGCGATCATCGGCGTCGACGACCCGATCTGCCGTGGGCTCTGTGCCGAGCTGACCGCCGCGGGCGGGCCGCGCGTGGTGCCCATCTCGGTCGACCAGCCGGTGGCGGGCGGAGTCTACGTCGATTTAGGCTGGCTGGTGGACGCGATGGACGGAACGCCGGAACGGGTGTTCGACCTCGCCACCGCCGAGCGGCTGCCCGGCACCCATAATTGGCAGAACGCGGCCGCCGCGTATGCCGCCGCCCGGCGGGCGGGGGTTTCGGGCACCGCCGCGGCGGCCGCGATCCGCTCCTTCCCCGGCCTCGCGCACAGACAAGAACTAGTAGATACGATCGATGGGGTGCGCTATATCAACGATTCAAAGGCGACCAACGCGGACGCGTCGGAGAAGGCGCTGACCTGCTATTCGGCGATCTATTGGATCGCCGGCGGCTTGGCCAAGGCAGGGGGAATCGCTCCGCTCGCGCCCTATTTCGGACGGCTGCGGCACGCCTTTCTGATCGGCAACGCGACAGAGGAGTTCGCGGCGACGCTCGACGGCAAGGTGCCTTTTTCCCGCTGCGGCGATCTCGCGACCGCTGTGGCGGCGGCGGCGGAACAGGCGCGCGGCGACCATGTGCCGGGCGCGGTGGTGCTGCTGTCGCCGGCCTGCGCGTCGTTCGACCAGTTCACCGATTTCGAGGCGCGCGGCGATCGCTTTCGCGATATCGTCGCCGCCTTGCGCGCCAGATAGCCGGGCGATGCGGTTCGCGCGGATCGACCAGAGCCTGGTCGCACGATGGTGGTGGACCGTCGACCGCTGGAACCTCGGCGCGCTCGCGGCATTGCTCGGATTCGGCGCGGTGATGAGCATGGCGGCGAGCCCCGCCGTCGCCGAGCGGCTGCACCTCGAAGCGTTGCATTTCGTCAAGCACCACCTGGTCGCGATGCCGGTCGCGCTGGCGATCATGGTCGGCGTATCGTTGCTTGCGCCGCGATGGATCCGGCGCATCGCGTTTTACGGGTTCGCGGTCGCCCTTGCCGCGTTGGCGCTGACCTTTGTCGTCGGGGTGGAGATCAAAGGCGCTCGGCGCTGGGTCAACCTGCCCGGGCTGTCATTGCAGCCATCGGAGTTCGTCAAACCCACCTTTACCATCGTCGCCGCGTGGCTGTTCGCCGAGCAGAAGGAGCGCGCCGGCTTCCCCGGCAATCTGATCTCGATCGCGCTGTTCGTCGCGATCGTCGGAATGCTGGTTAAACAGCCCGATTTCGGCATGGCGGCGGTGGTCGCGGCGGTGTGGTTCGCGCAGTTCTTCATGGCCGGGCTGCGGCTCTATTGGGGGGTGGCCGGGATCGCCGCGCTACTCGGCGGCATCGGCGGCGCGTATATGTGGCTGCCGCACGTCACCAATCGGATCAACCGCTTTCTCTACCCCGAGAACAGCGACCTCTATCAGGTCAACCGCTCGCTCGAAGCGTTCGCCAATGGCGGGTGGTGGGGCCGCGGCCCCGGCGAAGGCACGGTCAAGGACGTGCTACCCGACGCGCACGCCGACTTCGTCTTCGCCGTCGCCGGCGAGGAGTTCGGACTGATCGCCTGCCTGCTGGTGGTCGGGTTGTTCGCGTTTATCGTGTTGCGCGGGTTTTCGCGCCTGTTGCAGGAGAATAACCTGTTCGTGATGCTGGCGGCGACCGGGTTGCTGATCCAGTTCGGGTTGCAGGCGGTGATCAACATGGCCTCCAGCTTGCACCTGATCCCGACCAAGGGAATGACCTTGCCGTTCCTTTCGTATGGCGGGTCGTCGATGCTGGCATTGGCACTGGGCATGGGGATGATGCTGGCATTGACCCGGCGCCGCCTCGGAGGCGAGTTGTGAGCACCGCGATCGTGCTCGCCGCCGGCGGCACCGGCGGACATCTGTTTCCGGCCGAGGCGTTGGCCCGGCAACTGGTCGAGCGGGGCGCCGAGGTGCATCTGCTGACCGACCGACGCGCCGACGCGTTCGCCGCCTCGGTACCCGGGATCGCGGTCAGCCGGGTGCGGGCCGGCAGGCTCGGCGGCGGACCGATCCACGCCGCCTACGGGCTCGCCGAGCTTGCTGTCGGCATCATCCAGGCGCGGCGGCTGTTGCGCCGGCTGACGCCGGGCGCGGTGGTCGGGTTCGGCGGCTATCCCTCGGTCCCGACGATGCTCGCGGCGGGCCAGCTCGGCTATCCGACGATCATTCACGAACAGAACGCGGTGCTGGGCCGGGCCAACCGGCTGTTGGCGCCACGCGCCCGGCGGATCGCGACCGGGTTTCCGCACACCGCGGGATTGCGTCCCGGCGACGAGACCCGCGCGGTGCAGACCGGCAATCCGGTGCGCCCGGCGATCCTCGCCGCCGCGACCGCGTATATGCCACCGGTATCGGACGGCCCGATCGAACTGGTCGTCCTCGGCGGCAGCCAGGGCGCGCGAATCTTCAGCGAGATCGTGCCCGACGCGCTGGCGGCATTGCCGCCGGGATTGCGCGCCCGGTTGCGGGTCAGCCAGCAGGCCCGGCCCGAGGATCGCGCGGAGGTCGAGGGGCGCTACCAGGCACTCTGCATCCATGCCGAGATCGAGAGCTTTTTCGCTGACGTGCCGGCCCGCCTGGCCCGCGCGCAATTGGTGATCTGCCGCGCCGGCGCCTCGACCGTGGCCGAATTGGCGGCGGTTGGTCGCCCGGCCGTTCTGGTGCCGTATCTCCATGCCGCCGACGACCACCAGACCGCCAATGCCCGCGCCTTTGCCGATACCGGCGCCGGTTGGGTGATCCCGCAGCCGATGTTCAGCGCCGCGATGCTAGCGACACGGCTCGCCGAACTGCTTCGCGAACCCGCCGATTTGTCCCGGGCGGCGCAAGCGGCGCGCGGATTTGCCCGCGTCGATGCCGCCGAGCGGCTCGCGGGACTGGTGCTGGCGCTGGTTCCCGGTACCAATGGCGCCGCGGTGGAACGCCCAGGGGAGCGCCCACGGGAGCGGGCCGCGTGAGAACCCTGCCGGCCAGCCTCGGCCCGATTCATTTCGTCGGCATCGGCGGCATCGGCATGAGCGGCATCGCCGAGGTACTGCACAATCTCGGCTATCGGGTGCAGGGCAGCGATCTCAGCGAAAGCGCCAACACGCGGCGACTGATCGAACTCGGCATCCCCATAAGGATTGGGCACCGGGCCGAGAATCTCGGCGGCGCCGAGGTGGTCGTGGTCTCGTCGGCGGTCAAGCGCGACAACCCCGAGATCGTCGCGGCGCGGGCGCGGCGGCTGCCGGTTGTCCGCCGCGCCGAGATGCTGGGCGAATTGATGCGGCTCAAATGGTCGGTCGCGGTCGCCGGCACCCACGGCAAGACCACGACCACGTCGATCGTCGGCGCGATGCTGGAAGCGGCCGGGCTCGACCCGACCGTGATCAACGGCGGCATCATCAACGCCTACGGCACCAATACCCGGCTCGGCGCCGGCGACTGGATGGTGGTCGAGGCCGACGAGAGCGACGGCACCTTTACCCGCCTGCCGGCGACGATCGCGATCGTCACCAACATCGATCCAGAGCACCTCGATTTCTATGGCGATTTCGCCGCGCTGCAGCAGGCGTTCGAGACCTTCGTCGCCAACATCCCGTTCTACGGATTCGCGGTGCTGTGCATCGATCATCCGGTGGTGCAGGGCATGATCGCGCGCGTTTCGGAGCGGCGCCTGCTGACCTATGGGCTGAGCCCGCAAGCCGACATCCGAGCCGTTCACATCCGGGCAGACCGCGACGGCAGCCGCTTCGACGTGATCGTCACCGATCGCGCCACCGAGCAGGAACGCGCGATCGCCGATCTGTTCCTGCCGATGTTTGGCGACCACAACGTGCAGAACGCGCTCGCGGCGATCGCCGTCGCCGAGGAGATGGGGCTGGGCGACGAGGCCGTACACAACACGCTGCGCAATTTCGCCGGGGTCAAGCGCCGCTTCACCAAGACCGGCGAATGGAACGGGGTCACGATCATCGACGATTACGGCCATCACCCGGTTGAGATCGCCGCGGTGCTGAAGGCGGCGCGCGCGATTGTCGCCGGCAAGGTGATCGCGATCGTCCAGCCGCACCGCTATACTAGGCTGGCCGATTTGTTCGACGGGTTCTGCACCTGCTTCAACGATGCCGACGCGGTGCTGGTCGCCGATATCTATGCCGCCGGCGAGGCGCCGATCGACGGCGTCACCCGCGACGCACTGATCACCGGCATCACCGCGCACGGCCACCGCAACGCCCGCGCGCTCGACATGCCCGAGGCGCTCGCCACGATCGTGCGCGACATCGCCCGGCCGGGCGACATGGTGGTGTGCCTAGGCGCCGGGTCGATCACCAATTGGGCCAACGGGCTGCCGGCCGACCTCGCCCGGCTCGACGCGCGGAGCCGGGTCGCATGATGCCGCGAACCGACTCTCCCGGTGATGCGCTGATTCGCCGGCTCCCGCCGGTGCGGGGCCGGCTGACCGCCAACGCCGCGATCGGCCACCTGACCTGGTTCCGCGTCGGCGGCCCGGCCGAGATACTGTTCCGCCCGGCCGACCGCGCCGACCTCGCCGCGTTTCTCGCGGCGCTTCCCGACGACATCCCGGTTACCGTGATCGGCGTCGGATCGAATTTGCTGGTGCGCGACGGCGGCATCCCCGGGATCACGATCCGCCTCGGCCGCGGGTTTGCTGAGATCACCCCGGCGGGCGAAGAGGTCGCCGCAGGAGCCGGAACGCTCGACCTCAACGTCGCGCTCGCAGCGGCGGAGGCCGGGATCGCCGGCCTCGAATTCCTGTCGGGCATCCCCGGCACCATCGGCGGCGGGCTGCGCATGAACGCCGGCGCCTATGGCGGCGAGATCAAAAACGTGCTGGTCGCGGCCGAGGCGATCGACCGCTCCGGCGTCGTGCACACGCTGGATGCCGCCGCGATGAGGCTGTCGTACCGCCATTGCGATGTCGACCCGGACTGGATCTTTATCGGCGCGCGCTTGCGCGGCTGGCGCGACGATGCCGCTGAGATCGCCCGGAAGATGGCCGAGATCAGAGAGTCGCGCGAGGCAACCCAGCCGATCCGCGCACGCACCGGCGGCTCGACTTTCGCCAACCCGCCCGGCGACCAGGCGTGGCGGCTGATCGACGATTCCGGCTGCCGCGGCCTGGCGCGCGGCGGCGCGATGGTGTCGGAAAAGCACACCAATTTTCTGATCAACACCGGCACCGCCACCGCCGCCGACATCGAGGGGCTCGGCGAGGAGGTTCGGCGCCGCGTCCACGCTCACGCCGGCGTCGTGCTCGAATGGGAAATCCGTCGCGTCGGCCGGCCCGTGCCGGGCATGGGGGCGATCGCGTGAGCAAGTCGGTCGCGCTGTTGATGGGGGGCTGGTCGCCCGAGCGCGAGGTCTCGCTGTCGAGCGGGATCGAATGCGCCAAGGCGTTGACCGATCGTAGCTATGCGGTGCGGGTGGTCGATGTCGGGCGCGATTTGCCCAGCTTGCTGCGCGCGCTGGAGCCGCGCCCCGACATCATCTTCAACGCGTTGCACGGAATCGGCGGCGAGGACGGCACGATCCAGGGCGTGTTCGAGATGCTCGGCATCCCCTACACCCATTCGGGGGTGCGCGCCTCGGCCCTGGCGATGCACAAGCCGACCGCGAAGGAATTGTTCGTCCGCGCCGGATTGCCGGTGGCTGACGGGATCGTCGCCCGGCGCGAGGAGCTGATCGCCCGGGACCCGATGCCGGCGCCGTTCGTGGTCAAGCCGACCGACCAGGGCTCGAGCATCGGCGTGCGCATCGTGCGCATCAACGACAATTCCTGGCGCGAGGAGGTCGCGAGCTGGAATTACGGCGAGGAATTGTTGATCGAGCGCTTTGTCGAAGGGCGCGAACTGACCGTCGCGGTGATGGGGGAGCGCGCGCTCGGTGTATGCGAGATCGTGGCCCGCGGCAGTTTCTACGATTATACCGCCAAATACGCGGTCGGCGGTTCCGATCATCTGGTCCCGGCGCCGATCCCGGCGCGCGACTACGACGCGGCCTTGGACATCGCCGCGCGGGCGCACCGCGCGCTGGGCTGTCGCGGCGTCACGCGCGCCGATCTGCGCTACGACCCGGACGCGGCGGAGGGCGCCCGGCTCTATCTGCTCGAAGTCAACACCCAGCCGGGGATGACCCCGACCTCGCTGGTCCCCGACATCGCCCGCATCGCCGGGATCGGCTTTGACGACCTCGTCGCGTGGATCGCGGAGGACGCCTCGTGCCCGCGGTGAAACTGCCAAGGCCGCGACGACGCCGGCTATCGCGCGAGGCCCGGCGCACGGTGCTGTGGACCGCCCCGGCATTGCTGATCGCCGGGATCTTCGGCGCGATCGTGCTGAGCCGGTCGCCATTGGGCCAGACCCTGCTGCGTGGGGTCGGCGACGGCGCGATCGCGGCCACCGCCGCGATGGGACTGGTCGTCACCGATATCGAGGTCGAGGGGCGCGAGACCACCGAGCCGGCGACGATCTTGGCCGCGCTGGACGCGGCGCGCGGCACCCCGATCCTGGCGGTCAGCCCGAGCCGGGCCAAGGAGCAGTTGCAGAGCCTGCCGTGGGTTCGCTCCGCGGCGATCGAGCGTCGACTCCCGGGGACACTCTATGTTCGGCTGGTCGAGCGCAAGCCGCTGGCGGTGTGGCAGCACGGCGGCAAGCACGAATTGATCGATCGCGACGGCGCCGTGATTCCCGTTCGCGACCTGTCGCGCTTTGCCCGGCTGCCGACCGTGGTCGGCGCCGACGCCCCGCGCCACGCCCGCGTGCTGATCGACATGCTGGCGAGCGAGCCGGACCTCGCCGCCCGGGTTACCGCGGCGATCCGGGTCGGCGATCGCCGCTGGAACCTGCGCCTCGACCGAGCGATCGAGATCTACCTGCCCGAAGGTCGCGCCGCCGCCGCCTGGGCTCAGCTCGCCGAGCTCGAACGGACCAACGGGCTGTTGAAGCGCGACGTCCAGACGGTCGACATGCGCCTGCCCGATCGGTTGGTGATCCGCGCCAACGCCGTAGCCCCGAAAGAGGCGACGCCGGCGAAGAGACCGCGGCCAGCGGGGAAAGCCACATGAGCGTACACGACGAACCGACCAGGTCGAGCGGGACCAGACGGGGAATGTCAGAGCGCGCGCCGGCGGCGGGCGTCTCCGATACGGCGAAATCGCGGCCGCGGCTGGCACCGGTCCGCCCGCGCGGCAGCCTGATCGCCGGGGTCGATATCGGCACCTCGAAGATCTGCTGCTTTATCGCGCGGGTCGGCGCGGAGGAGCCGGAGATCCTCGGTATCGGCCATCAGGTTTCGCGCGGGGTACGCGGCGGCGCGATCGTCAACCTCGAAGCGGCCGGCGATTCGATCCGCAACGCGGTGCATGCCGCCGAGCAGATGGCTGGCGAATCGATCACCCGGGTGGTCATCAACCTGTCGGGCGGGTTTACCGCCTCGCGCATCGTCAAGGCCGAGATCGACATCGGCGGGCGCGAGATCAGCGATGCCGACATGCGCGGCGTGCTCGAACGCGGCTATCAGATGCGCGAGGTCGACGATCGCCAGGTCATCCACTCGATCCCGGTCGGGTTTTCGGTCGACGACAGCCGCGGCATCCGCGATCCGCGCGGCATGATCGGCGAGCGGCTCGGCGTCAACATGCACCTGGTCGCCGCCGCGACCGCGAGCGTGCGCAACCACAGCGCGGTGATCGGGCGCTCGCATCTCGAGGTCGACGCGCTGGTCGTCAGCCCCTACGCCTCGGGACTCGCCTGCCTGGTCGAGGACGAGATGGATCTCGGTGTCACCGTGATCGACATGGGCGGCGGCACGACGACAATCGGCGTGTTTTTCGACGGCAACATGATTTTCGCCGACACGGTGCCGGTCGGCGGCGCGCACGTCACCAACGACATCGCCCGCGGCCTCTCCACCCCGCTCGCCCATGCCGAGCGGATGAAAGCCTTGTTCGGCAGCGCCATCACCGCCAGCCTCGACGAGCGCGAAACCATCGCGGTGCCGCAGATCGGCGAAGAGGAAGACGGGCACGTCAACCACGTGCCGAAATCGCTATTGGTCAGCATCATCGCGCCGCGGATCGAGGAAACCTTCGAGCTGGTGCGCAACCGGCTCGAGGCCGGCGGGTTCGACAAGGTCGCGGGGCGGCGAGTAGTCCTGACGGGGGGTGCCTGCCAGCTGCACGGCGTGCGCGAGCTGGCCGCGCTGATCCTCGACAAGCAGGTGCGAATCGGGCGGCCGCAGCGCATCGCCGGGCTCGCCGAATCGACCCATGGCCCGGCCTTTTCGACCACCGCCGGACTGCTGCATTTCGCGCTGTCGGAGCGCGCCGAGACGCCGCGGCCGCGGCGCGCGGCCGCGACCGGGATGCTCAGCCGCGTCGGCCACTGGCTGCGGGAGAATTTATGAACTTGTGCTCGATTTTAACTGGCGCCGGGTACCTCGCACGCGGCAAAACGCGTAAGATGGCGACGCTGCAGCAGCGCGGCAGCTGCCAGGGGCAGGCCGATTTCGCTCCGATCGGCGCCGATCGGAACGAGGGGAAAACCGGCATCGCACCGGATCATCAAAGCCGGGGCGTCATCGAAGCCGCGCAGGCGTGGAGGGTGACAGTATGATCAATCTTAGCATCCCGAAGGACGAGCAGGAGCTTAAGCCCCGCATTACCGTCGTCGGGGTCGGCGGCGCCGGGGGAAACGCCGTCAACAACATGATTCGCTCCAACCTGGTCGGGTGCGAGTTCATCGCCTGCAACACCGACGCGCAGGCGCTGCAATTATCAACCGCGCCGCGCAAGATCCAGCTCGGGATCGGCGTGACCCGCGGCCTTGGCGCCGGGTCGCGGCCGGATGTCGGACGGGCGGCGGCCGAGGAGGCGATCGACGACATCCTCGAGGCGATGCAGGGCTCGAACATGGTGTTCATCACCGCCGGGATGGGCGGCGGCACCGGCACCGGCGCCGCGCCGGTGATTGCCCGGATCGCGCGCGAATCGGGGATCCTGACGGTCGGCGTCGTGACCAAGCCGTTTCATTTCGAGGGCATCCATCGCATGCGCCTCGCCGATTCGGGGATCGAGGAACTGCATAAATTCGTCGACACCCTGATCATCATCCCGAACCAGAACCTGTTCCGCATCGCCAACGAGCGCACCACCTTCGCCGACGCGTTCAAGATGGCGGACGATGTGCTCCATTCCGGCGTGCGCGGCGTCACCGATTTGATGGTGATGCCGGGCCTGATCAACCTCGATTTCGCCGACATCCGGACGGTGATGAGCGAGATGGGCAAGGCGATGATGGGCACCGGCGAGGCCGAGGGCGAGCGCCGGGCGATCGACGCCGCCGAGGCGGCGATCTCGAACCCGCTGCTCGAAGACGTGTCGATGAAGGGCGCGCGCGGGGTGCTGATCAATATCACCGGCGGCACCGACATGACCCTGTTCGAGGTCGACGAGGCGGCGAACCGGATCCGCGAGGAGGTCGATCCCGACGCCAACATCATCTTCGGCTCGACCTTTGACGAGAAACTGGCCGGCAAGATGCGGATATCGGTCGTCGCCACCGGCATCGAGGCCGAGAACAGCCCCAAGGGCCAGGGCCTGCCGGTGCTGGGGACCCGCGCCGTCGACCCGCCGACGCGCGACGCCGGCGCGGGCTATACCCAGCCGATCCTGACCCAGAACGCGGCGCCGCAATCGGCTCAGCGCAATGAGGCGCAGCCGCTCGACGCGCGTGCCGAGGCCGCCGCCGAATCGGCACCGCCGGTCGCCGAGGCGGCAGAGAGCGCGGCGTTGCGCGGCGGCGCCTTTATCGCGCCGCGCCCGGTCGATGGCGGTCCGCCGCGCCAGGTCCCGATCGCGCAGCCCGCGGTCACCCAGGAATCGCGCGAGGCCCAGGTGCGCCAGCGCGGCCGGGTGCCGAGCCTGATCGAGCGGGTTACCGGGGTCGGCCGTGCCCGCGCCACCCCGCCGGCACCGGCGGCGCGCCCCGCCGCCCCGCCGCGCCCAGCGCAGCAGCAGCCTCGACTGGCGCCGCTGGAGCCCGACGAACGGCCCGGGCTCAGCAAGGAGGACGATCTGCTCGACATCCCGGCCTTTCTACGACGGCAGGCGAATTAGGGGCCGGTTCGCCGAGACGGCGCCGGCGGGCGTCGATTCGCGCATCGTCCGCGTCCGCTGACGGACGATGCGTGGGAGGATGTGGCTTTCTCCCGACAACACCCTGAGTTGATTGCCGAATCCGGCCAGCGCCAGTGCAATACTCTGAAACAAAGAGTGATTTGTGACGCCCCCGCGACGGCGGCTAGCTTGCGGTGGGGATCGCAGCAACCGTGACGGTTTATAGATGTTGGGGGATACCGGGATCGAGCCGCAGCGGACGGTCAAGGCCACGGTCGGGTGTCGTGGGGTCGCGTTGCACTGCGGCGACACGGTGGCGATGACATTGCGGCCGGCCGCGCCGGGAACCGGCATCGTCTTTCGCCGGCTCGACGCCGGGGTCGAAATCAGGGCGAACTGGGCCAACACGATCGAATCGGCCTTGTGCACGGTGCTGTCAAACGGCGAAGGCATTCGCATCGGCACCGTCGAGCACCTGATGGCGGCCCTCGCCGGAAGCGAGATCGACAACGTCGTCGTCGACCTCGACGGGCCCGAGGTGCCGATCCTCGACGGCAGCGCGGCGCCGTTCACGCACCTGATCGAGCGCGCCGGCGTGATCACGCAGGATACCGCGCGGCGGGCGATCAAGATCCTCAAACCGGTACGGGTCGACGCGGACGGCGCCTCGGCGGCGTTGTTGCCCGATCACGGCTTTTCGATGAGCTTCGAGATCGATTTCGACAATCCGCTGATCCGCCGTCAGGACATGATGGTGAGTTTCGACGCCGACACCTTCAAGACCGAGCTGAGCCGAGCGCGCTCGTTCTGTCTGCTCGACGATGTCGCGCGCATGCGAGCGGCCGGACTGGCGCGCGGCGGATCGCTCGACAACGCGGTCGTGGTCAGCGGCGACCGGGTGTTGAACGACGGCGGGCTGCGCTACGCCGATGAATTCGTCCGCCACAAACTGCTCGACGCGTTCGGCGATCTGTATCTCGCCGGCGCGCCGATGATCGGCCACTTCCACGGCGCACGATCCGGGCACACATTGACCCGGCGGCTGCTCGCCGCGCTGTTCGCCGATCGGAACGCCTGGTGCGAGACCACGCTGGCGGCGACGCCTGAACTCGGCGCGGTCGCCTGGCCGACCCCGCTGCGCCTCGCGACGGCCTAGACCGCGGCGGCCTTAACCCTCCTCGCAGATTTCGTGATATAAGCCCGCCCGGGAATTGTTCCGCCTAGTGGTCCGATGCAAACGCTTGGTTCCCAAGCGTTTGGTCAATCGGCCCACCAGATCAAACCGTTGGTGGTACGATTCAGCCGACGGATGGGAATCATCCGCCGGCATCGCACCACTAGGATCGGGATCGACGATGCGCGTTTTGGGTTTGCCGGCATGGCTCGCCGCCACCGCCTTGATCTGCGCGCTCGCCGCGTGCGGCGGCGGCCCCAAGACCGAGGCCTATATCGAAAAGCCGGTCGACGATCTGTACAACAAGGCGATGGATGCGCTTACCGACGAGCGCTACCAGCAGGCGGCGAAGACCTTCGAGGAGGTCGAGAGCCAACATCCCTATTCGGTCTGGGCCACCAAGAGCCAGCTGATGTCGACCTTCGCGCTCTACGAAGACGGGCGCTATGACGAGGCCATCCTCGCCGCCGACCGTTTCATCCAATTGCATCCGGGCAACCGCGATATTGCCTACGCCTATTACCTGAAGGCGATCTGCTATTACATCCAGATCACCGATGTCGGCCGCGACCAGAAGACCACCGAGCAGGCCCTGCGGGCGCTCGACGACGTCGTCCGCCGTTTTCCCGACAGCAAATACGCACGCGACGCCAAGCTGAAGCTCGATTTCACCCGCGACCACCTCGCTGGCAAGGAAATGGAGATCGGGCGCTATTACCTGGGCCAGGGTGAGTATCTCGCGGCGATGAACCGCTTCAAGCGGGTCATCGACAATTTCCAGACCACCACCCACGTGCCCGAGGCGCTGGAGCGGCTGGTCGAGTGCGATCTTGCCCTCGGCCTGACCGACGAGGCCCAGAAAAACGCGGCGGTGCTGGGCTACAATTACCCGGGCAGCCGCTGGTATAACGACGCCTACGCGCTCGTGACCGGCAGCGGCAACCCGGGCGCGCCGCGTCCGGGTTGGTTCAGCCGTACCGTCGGCAGCCTGTTCTGACCGTCCGGATATCCCCAGGGCCGGATATCCCCAGGGCCGGATATCCCCAGGGCCGGCTCGCTCGCGGGTCCGCGCCAACATTACAGAAACTTAAATTGCCGCCGTGTCGCGTGGTGATCTATGTGAGCCGCGGCCGTTGAGGTTTCCGTTCCCTAGACACGGAAGCGAGCGGCCCGTAGCGCCGGCATGAAACGCGATGACGGCGAATACCGCGCGCGCCGACGAAACATGGGGGGAATCTCGAATGCTGCGGCGGCTTCCTGTTCTCTTGTTGCTGATGACGGCCACCGCGGCATACGCGGCCGATCAACCGCCGGGCATCACCGGCCTCTATTTGACGACACGCTATCCCGCGCTGACCGTGCGTGCCCGGGAAACGACGACGATCGATCTGGTTATGCACAATTACAAATTACCGCCGCAGAGCCTGACGCTGTCGGTTCCCGAGATCGCTTCCGGCTGGAAGGCGACGATCCTCGGCGGCGGCCAGCTGGTCTCGGCGGTGCAGGTCGGACCCGACGCCGAGGAACGGCTGCAACTTCGCCTCGAGCCGCCGGCGGACGCCGGCCACGGCGAATATCGCTTTACCGTCGAGGCCAAGAACGCCAATCGCGACGAGAAATTGCAGATCGCCATCACGATCGGCGAGGAGGTGCCGGCCAAACTCAAGCTCCACACCGCCTCCCCGGCCGTGCGCGGCACCGCGGTCACCGCGTTCAAGTATAAATTCACCGTTACCAACGACAGCGGACGCGACGGCACGATCAACCTCGGCGCCGATTCGCCGAAGAATTTTCAGGTCAGCTTCACCGAGGCCTATGGCGCCCAACAGATCGTCAGCATCCCGATCGAGGCCGGCAAATCCAAGGATATCGAGGCTTCGGTGGCATTGCCGCGGGATACTCCGGCCGGCGACTACAAACTGATGGTGCACGCCAAGACCGAGGCCGCCACCGCTGATCTCGCCCTCGCTCTGACCGTGCTGGGCCAGGCGCGGCTGGCGCTTTCGGGCGAGGGCGGGCGCCTCAGCGGCGAAGCCTATGCCGGGCAGGACGGCCAATTGACGATCGTGTTGCGCAACGACGGCAGCGAGGCGGCGCGCGATATCGAGCTCAGCGCGACGACGCCGGAAGGGTGGAAGACCGGCTTCGAGCCCAAGCAATTGCCGCAGATCGCCGCCGGCGCGAGCCAGACCGTCAAGGTGGCGCTGACCCCGTCGGAGCGCGCGATCGCCGGCGACTACCAGATGACGATCCGCGCCAGCGGCAGCGGCGGCATCTCCGAATCGGCGAATTTCCGCATTACCGTGATGACCTCGACCCTGTGGGGCGCGATCGGCATCGCGATCATCGCGATCGCCCTCTTGGTCGTGGTGTTCGCCGTCGCCCGGTTTGGCCGGCGGTGACGTCGATGCCGTCATCGCGAGCGAGGCGAAGCGATTTCGTGCCGAAGGAGGCTCAGTTCCGCCGGGATTACCGTGTCGCTGCGCTCCTCGCAATGACGGTGGTCGACAGTCGGGAGGGACGATGACCGGCGAGGTCGTGATCCGGGCGGAAGGGCTGACCAAGCGCTATGGCGATGTGCTGGCGGTCGACCACATCGATCTCGAAGTGCGGGCGGGCGAGATCGTCGGCATTCTCGGCCCCAACGGGTCGGGCAAGACGACGACGATCCTGATGCTGCTCGGCTTGACCGAGCCGAGCGAAGGCCGCGCCGAGGTGTCCGGGTTCGACCCGCTGCGCGAGCCGCTTGAGGTCAAGCGGCGGGTCGGATACCTGCCCGACCAGATCGGCTTCTACGACGGGCTGTCGGCGCGCGACAACCTGACCTACACCGCCCGGCTCGCCGGGCTGCCGCGCGACGAGATCGACGCGCGCTTCGCCGACGCGATGCGCCGGGTCGGGCTCGGCGATGTGGGCCGCGCGCGGGTATCTACCTTTTCGCACGGCATGCGCCAGCGCCTGGGCCTCGCCGAGATCCTGATGAAGCGGCCGAGCGTCGCGGTGCTCGACGAGCCGACCACCGCGCTCGATCCGCATTCGACCCAGGAGTTCCTGGCGATGATCCGCGCCCTCAAGGCCGACGGCACCGCGGTGTTGCTGTCATCGCATCACCTCGACCAGGTGCAGAGCGTGTGCGACCGGGTGGCCCTGTTCAACCGCGGCCGCATCGCGCTGTCGGGAACGGTGACCGAATTGGCCGGCCAGGTGCTCGGCGGCGGCCACGTAATCGATGTCGAAGCCCGCGGCGCGGCGTTGGCCGAGCGGATCACCGCGATGGCGGGGGTAGTGCGGGTGCAGGTGCTCGGCCCCGATCGTTACCGGGTCCATTGCCGGCACGACATGCGCGGCGAGATCGCGCGGCGGCTGGCGTCCTCCGCCGAGTTGGTCGGGATCAACTTCGCCGCGCCGAGCCTCAACGAGGTCTACACCCGCTTTTTCGAGGAAGCCCGCGATGCCGCCGAGTAGCCCCCAAGGGAGGCGCACCGGAAGGCGCCGGGGCGGTTCGCCGTGGACCGGGCTTGGCGCCGTCGTCGCCAAGGAGACCGCGGACCACCTGTCAAGCGCGCGGATGCGGATCCTCGAGGCGCTGGTGTTTCTGACCGCGATCGCCTCGGCCTATGCCGCGATCCGCTCGATCCGCGCGACCATCGGCGAGAGCCCGTTCCTGTTCCTGCGCTTGCTGACCCTGGCGCAGGACCCGCTGCCGTCGTTTATCGCGCTGATGGGGTTTCTGATTCCCCTGGTGTCGATCGCGCTCGCCTTCGATGCCGTCAACGGCGAATTCAACCGCCGCACGATGAGTCGGATTCTGGCGCAGCCGATCTATCGCGACGCGCTATTGCTGGGAAAATTTCTGTCCGGGTTGCTGGCGCTCGGGATCGGTCTGGTGTCGTTGTGGCTGCTGGTGATCGGGCTCGGCCTGTTGTTGCTGGGGTTGCCGCCGAGTACCGAGGAAACCGTGCGAATGCTCGGCTTTCTCGTCGCCACCTTGGCCTATGGGGGGGTCTGGCTCGCGCTGGCGCTGTTGTTTTCGGTGTTGTTTCGGGCACCGGCGACGGCGGCGCTCGCGGCGCTCGGCACCTGGCTGCTGTTTTCGCTGTTCTGGACGGTGATCGCGCCGCTGGTCGCCAATCTGATCGCCGGACCGCCGGAGGGGGTGTTCGGCCCGCGCATCGCTTTTCTCAACGCCCAGCAGATCATCGACCGGCTGTCGCCCAACACGCTCTATGCCGAGACCGCGCTCGCGCTGTTGCAGCCGGCGACGCGGGCCTTGGGGCCGGTATTGATGAGCCAGCTGCAGGGCGCGCTGCTTGGTGCCCCGTTGCCGGTGACGCAGAGCTTTATCCTGATCTGGCCGCAACTGACCGGGCTGATCGCGAGCACGATCGTGATCTTCGTGGTCGCCTATATCGCCTTTCAGCGGCAGGAGATTCGCGCGTGACGGCGACCCCGCCCGGATTCCGCCCCATACACGCGGGCGGCTGGCGCTATCGGCCCCGGGCTTGCTGGTCTGGACACCGGCCCACCTATATCATGCGTCCATCCGCCAATTTAGCCATATGGCATGCTGCTCGGCCTCACCATTCGCGACGTGGTTTTGATCGACCGGCTTTCGCTCGCGTTCCGGTCGGGGCTGTGCGTGCTGACCGGCGAGACCGGCGCCGGTAAATCGATATTGCTCGACGCGCTCGGCCTCGCGCTCGGCCGGCGGGCCGAAGCGGGGCTGGTGCGGCCGGGCGCGGAGCAGGCCTCGGTCGCCGCCGAGTTCATCGTCGCCGGCAATCATCCGGCGGCGGCGATATTGCGCGAGGCCGGCATCGGCGGCGATCTCGCCGGCACCATCATCCTGCGCCGCAGCCTCGGCGCCGACGGCCGCAGCCGTGCCTTCGTCAACGACGAGCCGGCCAGCATCGGCCTGTTGCGCCAGCTCGGCGACAGCCTGGTCGAAATCCAGGGCCAGGGCGAGCAGCGCGGCCTGCTCGACCCCGCGACCCATCGCGACCTGCTCGACGCGTTCGCCGCGCCCGAGATGCCGGCCGTCGAATTGGCCGCCGCCTGGCGCGAATGGCGGGCGATTCGCGCGCGGGCGGCGGAGGCGGCGCGGCTGTTGGCGGAAAACCGGGCCGAGGAGGACCTGCTGCGGCACCATCACGCCGAACTCGACGCGCTCTCGCCCGAAGCCGACGAGGAAGACCGATTGAGCGCCCGGCGCAGCCTGTTGCAAAGCGCCGAGCGATTGGGCGAGGCGATCGGCGAGGCGATCGGCGAGATCGAGGGCGAGGGCGGCGCGCTGCAGGCGCTCGCGCGCGCCTTGCGCCGGCTCGAACGTGCCCGCGACCGCGCCCAGGGGCTGCTCGACGCGGCATTGACCGCGGCCGAGCGCGCCGCCACCGAGACCGCCGAGGCGGCCGCCGCCCTGACCGAGGCGGGGCGGGCGTTGGAGCTCGACCCGGGTGCGCTCGAACAGGTCGAAGAGCGGCTGTTCGCGCTGCGCGCGCTCGCCCGCAAGCACGGCGTCGCGGTCGCCGATCTGCCGCTGTTGCGCGAGCAGCTCGCCGAACGGCTGGGCCTGATCGAGAGCGGCGCCGAGGACGCCGCCGCGCACGACCGTGAGGCCGCCGCCGCGCGCGAGCGGTTCATCGCGGTGGCGGCGACCGCCTCCGCCGCGCGCGAGGCCGCCGCGGTCCGGCTCGACCATCGATGCGCGGCCGAGCTCAAGCCGTTGCGGCTCGACAAGGCAAGGTTCCGCACCGTGCTGACCCCGCTGGCCGAGGCGGAATGGGGCGAGCACGGCAAGGAGCGGGTGCATTTCGAGGTCGCGACCAATCCCGGCGCGCCGTTCGGCCCGCTCGCCAGGATCGCGTCGGGGGGCGAGTTATCGCGCTTCATGCTGGCCTTGAAGCTAGTTCTCGCCGGCACCTCGTCGGCGCCGACCCTGATCTTCGACGAAGTCGACAGCGGCATCGGCGGCGCGGTCGCGGCGGCGGTCGGCGAGCGCTTGCAATTGCTCGGCGCCAGCGTGCAGGTATTGGTGGTCACCCATTCGCCGCAGGTCGCCGCGCGCGGCGCGCATCACTGGCGCGTCGCCAAGCAGCAGGCGCAGCGCGCCACCGTGACCCGTGTCGAGGAGCTCGACGCCGACAACCGGAAGGAGGAGATCGCCCGCATGCTTTCCGGCAGCAGCATCACCAGCGAGGCGCGCGCCGCGGCGGCGAGCCTGATCGCCGGGGCGCACTCATGAAGACCCCCGCGAAGGCCGCGTCGCCGGACGACCGGCCGATCGACACCTTGACCGAGGAAGAGGCGCGCGACGAACTGGCGCGCCTCGCCGCCGCGATCTCGCACCACGATCGGCTCTATTACGCCCACGACATGCCCGAGATCAGCGATGCCGAATACGACGAGCTGCGCCGGCGCAACCAGGCGATCGAGGCCCAATTCCCCGAGCTGATCCGGAGCGACAGCCCGTCGCGTCGAGTCGGGGTCACGCCGTCCTCGGGCTTCGCCAAGGTCACCCACAGCGTGCCGATGCTGTCGCTCGAAAACGCGTTCGCGGAGGAGGACGTGCGCGATTTTTTCGCCGGCGTGCGCAATTTCTTTCGCCGGCCGGAGGATGTCGCGCGGGTCGCCGAGGATGCGATCGAAATCATGGCCGAGCCCAAGATCGACGGGCTGTCGGCGGCGGTGCGCTACGAGCGCGGCCGGCTGGTGCTGGGCGCCACCCGCGGCGATGGCATCACCGGGGAGGAGGTGACCGCGAACCTGCGTACCCTATCGACGATCCCGGCCATGCTGGCCGGCGGCGGCTGGCCGGACATCGTCGAAATTCGCGGTGAAGTCTATATGGAGCGCGAGGGATTCTTCGCGGTCAACGCCGAGCGCGAGGCCGCCGGCGAGCCGGTGTTCGCCAATCCGCGCAATGTCGCGGCCGGCTCGTTGCGCCAGCTCGACCCGTCGGTCACCGCGCGCCGGCCGCTTAAGTTCTTCGCCTATGCCTGGGGCGAGGCGAGCGCGCCATTCGCCGCGACCCACGCCGAGGCGCTGGCGCGGTTTCGCGAGTGGGGATTCACGGTTAGCGATCATGCGCGGCTGTGCCACGGCGTCGACGATATCCTCGCGCATTACCGCTACATCGGCGAGCACCGCGCCGAATTGCCCTACGACATCGACGGCGTGGTCTACAAGGTCAACGACCTAGCGCTGCAGAACCGGCTCGGCATGGTCAGCCGCGCGCCACGCTGGGCGCTCGCCCACAAATTCCCGGCCCAACAGGCGCAGACATTATTGCGCGACATCACGATCCAGGTCGGTCGCCAGGGCTCGTTGACCCCAGTCGCGGCGCTCGAGCCGATCACCGTCGGCGGGGTGGTGGTGCAGCGTGCCACCTTGCATAACGAGGACGAGATCGCGCGCAAGGACGTGCGCGTCGGCGACACCGTGATCATCCAGCGCGCCGGCGACGTGATCCCGCAGATCGTCTCGGTCGTCCTCGACCGGCGGCCGGCAGATGCCGCGCCTTACCAATTTCCCGACCACTGCCCGATCTGCGGCAGCCTCGCGGTGCGCGAGGAGGGAATGGCGGCGCGGCGCTGCACCGGCGGGCTGATTTGCAAAGCCCAGGCGGTCGAGCGGCTCAAGCATTTCGTCGCGCGCGACTGCTTCGACATCGAGGGGCTCGGTGCCAAGCATATCGCCGAATTCTGGCAGGACGGGCTGATTCGCCAGCCCGGCGACATCTTTCGGCTGAAAGCCGACATGCTGGCGGCGCGCGAGGGCTGGGGCGATGTCAGCGCCGCCAAGGCGATCGCCGCGATCGCCGAACGCCGGCGGATCACGCTCGATCGTTTTATCAACGCGCTCGGCATCCCGCAGGTCGGCCAGGCGACGGCGCGGTTGCTGGCCCGCCACTACCGCTCTCTCGCCGATTGGCGGCGCGAGATGGAGGCGGCGCGGGACCCGGAAGACCCGGCCCATGCCGGTCTGCTCGACGTACACGGCATCGGCGCCGACATGGCCGCCGACATCATCGGGTTTTTCGCCGAGCCGCATAACCGGGCGATCCTCGACGACCTCGCGGATGAGGTCACCGTGCTCGACTACGTCGCGCCGGCGCGACGAGCCTCGTCACCGCTCGCGGGGAAGACCATCGTCTTCACCGGCGGGCTCGAAACCATGAGCCGATCCGAGGCCAAGGCCCGCGCCGAGGCGCTCGGCGCGAACGTGGCAAGCTCGGTGTCGTCGAAAACCGATTACGTCGTGATCGGCGCCGATGCCGGCTCGAAGGCGACGCGCGCCGCGAGCCTCGGCGTCACCACGCTCGACGAAGCCGCCTGGCTCGAGCTCGCCGGCGTCGACGCCGCGGCCGGGTGACGGCAGCAGGCGATCCAGGTTTGCCGCCGCCAACCGATTTCCTGACCCTGACCCGGGCCGGCACCGAAACGGGGCGTCGGCGAGGATGGCGCGACGCGTTGCCTCGGCCGTGCCTGCTGCCAGAATCGACCGCGCTCGACGAGCCAGTCGCGATGCCCACCGAGGACCGGCCCGAACCGGCACTGCCGCGGCCCGGCCTGCTGCCCGAAATGGCGGAAATCGGCGGCAAGCCGGGCGCCTTCTCCGACGATCGGCCCGAGCCGACGCTCGCCGCGACGCCGTTTCTGGTCGAGTTCGAGGAGCCCGAGCGGCTCGACCCGGAACGCAACGCGATTGTTCCGGAGGAACCCACGCCCACGCCTCAGCGCATGCGGATCAGGGGACCGATCGGGTCGCTCGGGTTCCATTGCCTGGCGTTGCTGGTCATTGTCACCGCGACCTCGGCACCGCCCGAAATCATCAGGCCGATCCCGATCGAACTGGTGCTCGAAGCTCCGGAGCCGGAGCCGCCGCCCCAGCCGGCGCTTCAGCCAGCGCCCCCGGCGCCGTCGGAAAGGCCGCCGCTTCCGCGCCTCGCCTCCGAGGATATCGGCGGCCCGACGGAAACGCCGAAGCTGAGCGCTCCGGGCGATCCCGCCCCGGCGACGCCCAAGCCCGCGCCCGAGCCGGTGGCGGCACCCGCGCCGCCACCGCCACCGCCCAAACCAACCCCGCCGCAAGAGCAGATCGCGCTGGTGGCGCCTACGCCGACCGCGCCGGCGCCGCTCGCTCCAATCCCGACTCCGACCGCGGTCACACCACCACGGCCGCCGACCGAACCGTCGCGCGAGGGTGCGCGCCGCGCCCCCGTCCCGGGGCCTGCCGCCAGCCGCGACGAGTACCTTGCCTATCTCGTCACCCTGACACGGCAGCATTTCGACCTATTGCCGCTCTCGGTGATCGGCGACCGCCGCGGCGAAACCGCCCTCGGCGTGCTGGTCATGGCCGATGGCACGATCGCCCGCATCAGCATATCGCGCGGCTCGGGCTATCCCGACATCGATCGCCGGATCGAGCAGATGGTGAAGGCGGTCCATCGCTTTCCGCCCTTGCCGCAATGGTACCAGGGCCAGAGCATGGAGCTAGTGTTTCGCCTGCGCTTTCCGGAAGGGCTGAAGCGTTAGACCGTTTCGCATCGGGCACCGGCGCACCACACTCCGCCCACAGCGCGCCTTGCCCACCGGAGGATTTCGTGACCAACCGCGTCGATCCGATCGTTGTCTCGGTGATCCAGCATCGGCTGCTGGCGATCGTCGAGGAGATGGGCGAGGCGATGCTGCGCACCGCCTATTCGCAGATCCTCAATTCGAGCCGCGATTTCTCGACCGCGATCTGCGACCTCGACGGCCGCTTGATCGCGCAGGCTGAGCATGTGCCGATCCATGTCGGCGCCTTGCCCTTCGCCGCCCGGGCGGTCAGCGCGTTCTTTGGCGACGACATCCACCAGGGCGACGTGTTTCTGCTCAACGACCCGTATCACGGAGGCAACCACCTGCCCGATTTGACCGCCTTCGTGCCGATCTTCGACGCGGACAAGGCGGTGCTGTGGTCGATCAACCGCGCCCATCAGAGCGATATCGGCGGAGCGACGCACGGCGCCTACAACGCCGCGGCGACCGATATCTGGCAGGAAGGCATCCGCATCACTCCGCTAAAGCTCTACGACCGCGGCGAGTTGCGCCGCGACGTGATCGAGATGATCGCGACCAATGTGCGCCACCCGCGCGATTTCCGCGGCGATCTGGCGGCGATGATCGGCTCGGCGCATGTCGGCGAGCGGCGCTTTCTGGCGCTGGCCGGCGAGTTCGGCTGGGCGGTAACGAATGCCGCGATCGAGGCGGTGCTCGACGGCGCCGAGCGCCAGACCCGCGCGGTGATCGCCCAGTGGGCGGACGGCGTGTATCGCGGCGAGGCCCTGCTCGACGATGACGGGCGCGGCAACCAGGACATCCACATCCGCGCCACCGTCACCAAAAGCGGTAGCGACCTCGTCATCGACCTGTCGGATTCGCACGACGAGGTGCGCAGCTTTATCAACTCGTCCTATCCCAACATGTACTCGTCGGTGGTCGTCGCGCTGTCGTATCTGATCGACCCGCACACGCCGAAAAACGACGGCACGTTCCGCCCGATCAGGGTCATCGCCAAACAAGGCACGGTGGTGTGGGCGAACCCCGGCATGCCGGTGACCCTGGCCACCAATCATTGCGGCCAGGAGATCATCGAGGCGATCGTCAAGGCATTGGCGCCGGCCTGTCCCGACCGGGCGATGGCCGGATGGGGGCGACGGTTCCGCATCGCGATCCAGGGCAACGACCCGCGTGTTCCCGGGGGGCGGCCGTTCATCTGGCATTTCTTCCAGGCCCGACCCGGCGGCGGCGCCTCCTCGGCCGGGGACGGCTGGCCCGGTGGCGGCGAATGGCAGGCCGCCGGCGGAATCAAGTTCGGCAGCCTCGAAGTCACCGAAGTGCGCTTTCCGCTGTTTTTCCGCCGCCACGAATTCCGTCCCGATTCGGGCGGCGTCGGACAATACCGGGGCGGACCCGGCGGCATCGTCGAGATGATCGTCGAGACCGCCGAACCCGCGATCGGCAACACCGCCGGCGACGGAATCGTCCACGGCGCCTGCGGCATTCTCGGCGGCGAAGATGGAGCGCCGCATCGCTACGTGCTGTATTCCGCCGGTCGGGAGCCGCGCGCGATCAAGACCAAGGAGGTCGGATTGACGATCCGGCCGGGCGACCGGCTGGTGCTCGAATCCGGCGGCGGCGGCGGCTGGGGTGATCCGGCTGAGCGGGACGCCGCCGATCGCGAGCGCGATCGCGAAAGCGGGTTTGTCCACACATGACGGTTGGAGCGTAGCCATGTACCGCATCGGCATTGATGTCGGCGGCACGTTCACCGACCTTGTCGCGATCGACGACAGCGGCGCGGCGACTCTCGCGAAAGTCCCGTCGACGCCGGAAGACCCGTCGCTCGGCGTGCTCGCCGGGCTCGACGCCTTGGCACGGCTGCTGCGGCTGGACCAAGCCACGTTGCTCGCGGCGACCGACCGTATCGTCCACGGCACCACGGTCGCGACCAACGCACTGCTCGAACGCAAGGGCGCCCGGCTCGGCCTGTTGACCACCGAGGGGCATCGCGACGTGATCGAGATGCGCGAGGGGTTGAAGGACGACCGTTACAATCTGCGCCTGCCGCCGCCGGAGCAATTGGTACCGCGCCGGCGGCGCCTCGCGGTGCGCGAGCGCATGCGCGCCGACGGGCGGGTCGAGACGCCGCTCGACCCGGAGTCGCTGGCCACCGCGATCGCGGTGTTGCGGCGCGAACAGGTCGAGGCGGTCGCGGTGTGCTACCTGCATGCGTGGCGCGATTCCGCTCACGAGCGCGCCACCGGCGAGGCGATCGCCAAGGCGCTGCCTGGTGTCTACGTCTCGCTGTCGTCGCGGGTGTTGCCGCAGATCAAGGAATTCGAACGGGTCTCGACGACGATCGTCAACGCCTATGTCGGCCCGGTATTGTCTCGCTATCTCGCCCGCCTCGAAGCGCGGTTGGCCGAGGCCGGTTATCGCGGCCCAACCCTGATCATCCAGTCGCATGGAGGGGTCGCGCCGCTCGCCGAGGCCGGGCGACTCGCCGCCGGAGCGGTGCTGTCGGGTCCCGCCGGCGGGGTCGCCGGCAGCGCCTATGCCGCCGGCCTGATCGGCGAAGCGAACCTGATCCCGTTCGACATGGGCGGCACCAGCACCGATATCTGCCTGGTCGTCGACGGCCAGCCGAGCCTGGTCATGGACCGCAAGGTCGGGGGCCACCGCATCGCGCTCAACAGCCTCGACATCGCCAGCATCGGCGCCGGCGGCGGGTCGATCGCGCGGGTCGATGCCGGCGGCATCCTGCATGTCGGGCCGGAAAGCGCCGGCGCGATACCGGGACCGGCGGCGTACGGCAATGGCGGCACCGCGGCGACGGTGACCGATGCCAATCTGGTACTCGGCTATCTCGATCCGAACAATTTTCTTGGGGGCAGGCGGCTGCTGGACGCCGAGGCGGCCGGAGAAGCGATCGACCCTATCGCCGCTTCCCTCCGCATTACCCGCCTCGACGCGGCGCGGGGCATCCACCGCATCGTCAACACCAACATGGCCGAGGGGGTCAGGCTGGTGTCGATCCGCCGCGGCGTCGATCCGCGCCGCTTTGCGCTGTTCGCGTTTGGCGGCGCCGCCGGGTTGCACGCGACCGACATCGCCCGCCAGCTCGGCCTCAACCGGGTCATCGTGCCCAGGGTCGCGGCGGTGTTGTCGGCCTGGGGCATGCTCGCCACCGATCTGCGTTTCGAAGTCGCGCGCACGCATATCGGCGATACCGGCAGGCTCGACGGCGCGGCGGTCAAACGCCTCTACGCCGAGATGGAAGAAGACGGCCGTGCCCGGCTCGCCGCCTCTTTTTCCGGGGAGGTGCGAGTCAGCCGGGCCGCCGACATGCGCTATGGCGAGCAGGTGTTCGAGATCACCGTGCCGCTGGACGATAGCGCCCACGGGAGCGCCCACGGGATGGATTGGAGCGTCGCCGATCCGCTGCCGCAGATCGTCGAGCGGTTCCACCGCCGTCACGAGACGCTCTACACCTATTCACTGCCCGACCAGGACAGCGTGTTGGTCAACGCCCGCATCGCGGTCTCCGGCATATTGGAGGCATTGCCTCGGGAGCCGCGCCTGCCGCCCTCGGCACCCACCCCGCCCGGCGGCGCGCGGCGGATCTATCTCGACGAATGGATCGACGCGCCGGTCTATGATTTCGACCGGCTCGCCCCGGCGCAGCGGGTCGCCGGACCGGCGATCGTCGAATCGGCGATGACCACCGTATTGCTCCGCCCCGGCGACGCCGCCAGCGTAACCGAGCGCGGGTGGCTCGATATCGCCGTGTCGGCAACCGCCGGCGACCGGTAGGGGAATCGGTCATGATCCGGCTGCGCGGGATGCGGCCTGCGCCTCGGGGTGCCAGTCCAGATGCAGGACACCCGACCGCGCGGCGAATTCGCCGAGGAAGCCCGGCGGGCGAATCTCGGCGCCGCTGCCGGCCCAGCTCACATCCCAGCGGTATTCACACCGCCGCGCCTGATCGGCATAGGCGATTACGGTCGAATGCAAGCGATACCCATCGGCCTGCAGGCGGGTGCGAATCTCCGGCTCGACGAGCTCGGCACCGGGGCCGGTGACCAAGATCAAGATCGCGTGATGACGCTGCCGGAGATATGGCTCGACCCAGGACAACCCGCTCAACACGATCATCCCCAGCGCCAGCACGGCAAGACCAAGGCCAAATTGACCGCCCCCGAACGACAGCCCGACCACGGTGGCGAACCACAGAGTCGCCGCCGTGGTCACCCCGATGATCATGCTTTCGCGGCGGATGATGGCGCCAGCGCCGATAAACCCCACGCCCGTAAGAATCCCGAGCGGCAGACGCATCGGGTCGATATTGACAAACGAGTCGCCTGACTTGCCCACGGTGGCGAGCAACAGGTTGGTCTCGATCATCGCGGCGCAGGCAGCCAGCGCCACCAGCATCGTCGTACGAAGGCCAGCGGGCCTTCCGTGCTCTTGTCGGTCAAAGCCGATCAGGCCGCCGGCCACCATCGTCAGCACCAGCCGCCACGCGATGTCGTGCCAGTCGATCGTCAGGGCCATCATTCGCTCCCATACTCACCGGCGGCCGGCACCCGCCTCGCCTGTCACCGCGCGCCTTGGTCGCGCCGCTGAATCCCCTGTAACCATTATTAATTACTAGATAATCCTCTGAAACACACCGATGAAGGTCGGTTTCCGCGGGTAAAATATCCGCTTTTCAAGCGGGCGATTAGCGATTAATTAACCATAACGCTATCGGGGTGTGATGGCTTGGTGTAGGGCCGTGGACCGTCGATCGCGCATCATCGCGTTGGGGGATTTAGGGCAGCAAGTTTCGCTCGCGAGAGGAGACAATCGGCAATGATCAGAATCCTCGGTACTGTCGCCGCACTCGTGCTGCTGATCGTGGTCGCCTACCCGTTTGCCCAGGACGCCTATCACCGCTATCAGGTGTCGCGCCGGCTCGATACGGTGATGGACGAGCGCGACCGCGCCGCTCTGCGCCAATGGAACGGCGATGCCGTATCGTTCAGCCGCAGCCTTTACGAGCGTTGCGAATTGACCCAGGGGCGCGGCGCGGCCGCGTGCGAGCGCTACCGTTACGCCTCGCAGTGACGCCCGGCCCGGGTCGCGAGCCGATTCGGGTCAAGGGTCGCCGGCCCGTCGAGCCTCCGCGCGCTCCAGCCTTACCGATTCCTTTTGCACCGCCGCGTTCACGATCAGCCCGTCGCGCAGCGCGGAGGGGTCATGCGTGCGGATGAAATCGACCCCCGCCGCCGCCGCGTAAAGCTCGGCGGCCAAGGTCGCCGGACCCAAATCCGCGGTGTTGGCGTGTCCGGTCACCGCGCCGAGAAACGATTTGCGCGAGACCGACACCATCACCGGCAGGCCGAACCGGCGTTTCAGTCGACCAATCCCGGCCAGCGCACGCAATGACGCTTGCGGCCGACTGCTGAGAAAGAACCCCATTCCAGGGTCGATGATCAGACGGCCGCGAGCGATCCCGGCGCGCTCCAGCGCGGCGATGCGGCGGGCGAAAAACGAGTCGATGCGGCGCCACACCGCGCCCGCGCCGAGCGCGACCCGTTGCGCTCGGCCGCGGCCCTGTACCGCGTGCATGACCACCAGGCGACAGCTTCCGGCGGCCAATTCTGGGTACAGCGACGAGTCCGGAAATCCCTGGATGTCGTTGAGGAAATCGACCCCGCGCGCGATCGCGAAACGCTGCGTCGCCGGTTGGAAGCTGTCGATCGAGACCGGAATGCCGGCATCGGCCAAGGCCGCGATCACCGGGTCGAGCCGGCAAATCTCCACCTCGGCCGCAACCGGATTTGCCGCGACATTGCTGGCGGCGGCGCCGATATCGACCACGTCGGCGCCGCTCGCGGCCAGATGCCGGGCCTGGGCGAGCGCCGCCGCGGGATCGAGAAACGCGCCGCCGTCCGAGAATGAATCCTCGGTGATATTGAGGATGCCGAACAGGGCCGGTTTGGACATCAGCGCGGGCGAGTGCGCTCGAGGATCGCCCCGACCCCGTCCGCCTCGGGAAACACGTCGCGCTTTTCGACCGTGACCCGGACATGGGCGACGCGTGGATCGGCGAAACAGGCGGCACAGACCCGCTCGGCGAACCCCTCGCACAGGTCGATATGTCCGGAATCGGAGATCTGGCGGATCGCCGTGACGATTTTCTCGTAATTGATCACACGGCGGCGATCCTCGCCTGGAAAGGTCGCATCGGCGGCGGCGGTCAATTCGACCGATACGCGGACACGCTGCGGGCGCTCGCGCTCCGCGCGCCGGATGCCGATGCTGCACATCAGCTCTAGCCCGCGCACGATAACGGTATAGCGCGGGGGCGGAGGCGGTGGAGAAGGGGTGGGTTCGCTCATCGCCCGAACATGCCCGAGCCGGGGCGGTGGCGGCAATCTCCGTGATGCGTGCCCTCAGTGAAGCTCGCCCGGCGTCGCGGCCGAACCGGGCGGTTATGCTATATTCGACGGCCGCACCGACAGAGACGCCGGCAGACGAGGGAGAGGGGCTGATGTGGCGCGAATTTCGTGATTTCGCGGTGCGTGGCAATGTCGTCGATCTTGCCGTCGGGCTGATCCTTGGCGCCGCGTTCACGACGATCGTCACCTCGCTGGTCAATGATCTGTTGATGCCGCCGATCGGGCTGCTCCTCGGCGGTATCGATTTCTCGAATTTCTTCGTGACGTTGAAAGGCGACGCCTACCCGACACCCGAGGCCGCCAAGGCCGCGGGCGCGGTGACCCTGAATTACGGGCTGTTCATCAACGCGATCATCAAGTTCGTCATCGTCGCGTTCGCCGTCTTCGTGCTGGTCAAGCAGATCAACCGGATGAAGCTCGACCTCGGCCCGGCGGCAGCCGGCCCGACCAAGCAGGAACAGCTCCTGACCGAAATCCGCGACATCCTCAAGGAACAACAGGCCGAGCGCGCAGCCCCGCCGGCGCGATAATCCTCCGCCCCCGCGCGCTTGCGCCGGAGCTGTCCTACCGTTTGATCAACGCCGGTTTGATCAACGACGGGTCGTGGAGGGTCGTATCTTGGCCGCGCACCGGATCGGCGATCGCGTCTTCGATGCCGCGCACGCCCTTCCATTCCTGCGGCAACCGCGCCACGCCGTCGCTGCCGATCTGGTCGATGCCCCAGTAGATTTCGAGGCGATGATTGTCGGGATCGCGAAACTCGACCGCGATCTGGCACCCGGCGCGCCGCCGGCCGGCAAAATCGATCACCACCCCATGACCTTGCAGATGGTCGTGCGCGCGGACCACCTCGTCGAGGGTCGCGACCTCGAACGCGATGTGGTTGAGCTCGGCATTCTCGTTCGGCCCGGTCATCGAGCCGACCAGCGCGATGCCGTGATGATCGGGATTGCAGCGCAGAAACGCCATCCCGCCCGGCACCATGTCCTCGGGGTAGAGGTCGGAGATTTCGAACCCGAGGACCTGCGTGTAGAACCGGACCGAGCGCGCGACGTCGCGCACGTTGACCACGACATGCCCGAGCTTGCCGATGCGAAACGGCATTCCGCGCGGTCGGGTCAGGTCTTTCACTTGATCGCGATCGAACATCGTCGTGGTCTCCCCTTGCCGGCCCGGCGATCGCGGAGATCGGGCGGCGACCGCCTGCCCCGCCGCGCGCGGGGTGATCGCCGACCTCGCTTTGCCGCCGCATCGGCGAGGCACGCCGAACCGAATGCGCATATCGCCGTAACGATGCCATATTTCGCGGGCTTTGCAATGTAGCCGCGCGGCCGCGAGCGCGGAATGCCCCCGACAGAGACTGGACCAGCCCAACCCATGCCGCCGCGCCCGATCGCCTGGTTTTGTGCCGTTCTGGCCCTGGCTCTGGCGCTGATCCCGTTCGGCCCCGGCGGCCGTGCCGCGGCGCCATCCGGCGAGCAGTGGCAGGTCGTGCTGGTCGCCGGCGACTACGCCGAGCCGGTCTTCGACAACGCGACGCGCGCGGTCAAGCGCCTGTTATCCCGGCACCACATTCCCGACGCCAATATCCACCGGTTGAGCGCGCGGCCTGGCGACCCGTCAATCGAGCCGGCCACCGCGTCGCGGCTGTTGCGCCGCATCGCCGGCCTGCCGGTGCAACCCGGGGGCAGATGCCTGGTCTTCATCACCTCGCACGGCCAGCGCGGCAAGGGCATCTGGCTGGCCCATTCGGGCGAGATATTGCGGCCGGAGGCCCTGGCCCAGGCGCTCGCGGGCGGGTGCGGCGCGGTGCCGACGATCGTCATCGTTTCCGGCTGCTATGCCGGCTCGTTCGCGACCAGACCGATGACCGCCCGCAACCGCATCATCCTGACCGCGGCGCGAGCCGACCGGTCGTCTTTCGGATGCCAGGTCGACCGCACCTACACGGTATTCGACCAGTGCCTGCTCGAGGCATTGCCGCTCGCGCCCACGTGGCGCGCGGCTTTTGGAGACATCCACGCCTGCGTCCGCCGGCGCGAGCGCGAGCTTAGCGCGGAGCCGTCACTGCCGCAGGCCTCGTTCGGGGCGGCGGTCCGCAATCTGCCGATCCGATTTTAAATCGAGCGGGTTGACCCGATAGCTCGGATCAGCCCGCTCGACTGGATTTAAGGGGCGAGCTGGCCGCGCAGTTCGCCGCCCTTGTTGGCCGCGGTGTGAATGTTGAGGTAGCATTTGCCGGCGGTCAGATCGGCCATCTGCGCGTCGGTCATCTCGCCCGAACCGCTGATCGGGCTGGCGACATTGGCGCCGAGATTGACCGCCACGCCGCCGTTCGCGCCCGCCGCCGCGCCGCAATGGATATGGGCCGCGGTCGCCGGCCCGCTGAGCCCGGCATACTGGACCGTCCACGACAACTTCTTGGTCGCGGTATCGACGCTGACAGCGCCGCTGCCGGTCGCCTTGGTCATTACCGCCGGCACCTCGGCGGCGCCGCCGAGGGTGGCCTTGTAGGTGGTGACGGCGGCTTGCCCGTAGCTCCACGTCACGGCGGCGGTCAACAACCCGATGACGATCGCACTGGTCTTGCGCATGATTTCCTCCCGTTCGCAAATCCCCGACAAACTAGCCAAGCTCGGCGGCGATCAGAAGACGAAATCGAGAATCCGCCGCCGCCCTTGGTTCAAATAAGAGTGACCGCGTGGCATCGCCGCGATTCCGCGCTCTCGCCGTTTCGCCTATGCTGCGGCCCCATCCCATCACCGACGGCTGAGCGGCCATGAGCAGATCCCGGGCGGAGATCGCGCCACCCCGCGCCGGCACCGTGGCATCGCCATCGCCGGTTCGATGGACGCTCGGTCACCAATCAGTCGGCTATGGGGCGATGAGCTTTGCCGCGGTGGCGGCGATCACCGTGGCGCGGCTGATCTGGCTGGCGGCGCAGCCGGCCGATCTATACCCCGACGAGGCCCAGTACTGGTTCTGGGCGCAGCATCTCGCGCTCGGCTATTACTCGAAGCCGCCGCTGATCGCCTGGCTGATCGCGCTGACCACGGGCCTGTTCGGCGACAGCGAATTCGCGGTACGGCTGGCGGCGCCTCTGCTGCATGCCGGCACCGCCGCGCTGACCTATGCGATCACGACCCGGCTTTACGACAGCCGGATCGGGTTCTGGTCGGCGCTGACCTATGCGAGCCTGCCGGGAACGTCGCTATCGGGTTTTATCATCTCGACCGACGCGGTGCTGGTGCCGTGCTGGGCGGCGGCATTGTACGCCTTCATCCGCGCGCGCGAGGATGGCAGCGGATGGTGGTGGTGGGCGCTGGCCGGCATCGCGGCGGGGCTCGGGCTATTGGCGAAATACGCGATGGCGTACTGGCTGCTGTCGGCCGCGCTGTATGTCATTTCGACACGCGGCGAGCGGCGCCACCTGCCCCGTCTGCTGGCGGCGAGCGGCCTCTCGGTGCTGTTGTACCTGCCGAATTTGTGGTGGAACTGGAGCCACGGCTTTGTCAGCTATCTGCATGTGCGCGACAATGCCGACATCGCCGGCTCGCTGTTTCATCCCGCCGCGTTCGCCGAATTTTTCGCGTCGCAGTTCGGTGTCGTCGGCCCGATCGTTTTCGCCGGGCTGATCGCGGTCGTCGCCTGGCCGGCGGTCCTGGCCGAAGATCGCGCGCGGCTGCTCGCGATGTTCGCGTTCCCGACCCTCGCGATCATGCTCGCCCTCAGCCTGTTGTCGCGCGCGCAGCCCAACTGGGCGGCGCCGGCCTATGTATCGGCGGTCGTGCTGGTCGTCGCCTGGGCCTTCGAGCGCGGCTTGCGGCGGTACGTGCTAGCCTCGATCGCGCTGAACCTAACCGCGGCGATGGTGATGTTCGGCGCCACCGGCACGCTCGCGGCGGTTGGAGTCACCGTACCAGCCAAGAGCGACCCGCTGCACCGGCTGCGCGGCTGGCACAGGCTCGGCGATGAAGTCGGCGCGGCGCTGGCCGCTCATCCGGGCCTGAAGCTGCTCGCCGATGACCGCGAGGTGCTGGCGGCCCTGGTTTATTACGTAAGGCCGCACCCGTTCGACGCGGCGATCTGGAGCCCGCTGCCCGGGATCAGGGACCAGTGGTCGCTGACCAACAATCTCGCCAGCCAGTCCGGTGGCGATTTCCTGGCGGTGACGATCCACGGCGACATGATGGGGGTGAATTTCGCCGAGTTCACCCGGCTCGGCGACATCACGATCTCGCCCGGCCCGGAGGGCAGCCGTGCCTATACGCTCTATATCGCGCGCGGCTATCGCGGCATGCCGGCTCAGCGGCGATAGATCAAATTGACCGTGATGTCACCACCGCCGCGGCCCACCGAATCGGCGCGAAACCCGGCCTCCACGAGGATCGCGGCGATGGCGCGGTTTTGCGCGGTATCGTCGATCGCGTTCTCGATGCAGATCGACAGCAATGTCGGCGCGCGCAATAGCCGCGCGGCACCGCGCAGGATCTCGACCTCGGTGCTGTCGACATCGAGCTTGATGTGGTTGGGCGGGGCGACGCCAAAGATTTCGACCAGATCGTCGGCCGAGATTCCGATCGCCGGCTGCCGACGCTCGATCGACAATTGCTTGCCGGTCATGTCGAATTCCCGCTCGAACGCGCTGTAGACGCTGCCCGGGTAGGTGCGCGACATGTTCAAGATGCCAAGCCCCGAGCGCTCGCCCAGCGCGACGCAAAAGGCGCGGACGCGATCGAGCCGGTTTTCGGCGATATTGGCGCACAGCGCGGCGTAGCTCGCCGGCGACGGTTCGAACGCCAGCACGTCGAGATCGCCGCGCCGGCCCGCGTAAAGGCTATAGGCGCCGACATTGGCGCCGATATCCCACAGCACCGCACCGGGCGCGAACCCGTCGATCCAGTCGAGCGTGCCGGGCTCGGCGATATGAAAGTTGCGCGGCGCTTCCAACGCGCGGACGTGGGTCGACACGAAGACCAACGGGCCGTGTCGAGTCTCTACCCGGTGCCGCTGGTGGAGGTGCTCGGACACCAGCAGGCGCAAATGCGCCCGCCGCCAATGGCGGGCATAGGCGGTGCCCAGGCTCACCACGCCCGAGAGAATCCGCGCCACTGTCCTGCTCACACCGCCCTCCCTCGCCGATCGAACCATAGCGCCGCCGCGGCAGGAGTGGCACCTTGCCGATGATGCTCGAAAGTTCCGTGCTGTGACCACCGATCTGCCGCGCCTGCTGAAGCGCGTATACCGTTTTCGCCAGGCGGCGCGACGCCGCGGGATTGCCAGGCTGTTCGCGCGACGGCGGAAAGCCGCGCTGCTGTCCGAGTTCGCGCGGCTATGGCGCGGCGGATACGTGCTGACGGTCGAAGGCGACCTCGCTTTCCTTCCTACGCCGCTCGACAGCGACGGCGAACGCGTCTTGCTTTACGGCTGGCGAGTGCCGCCGCCGGCCCTCGCCTTCGCCCCGGCGGGCGGGGTCGCGATCGATGTCGGGGCCAATCTCGGTGAATGGGCGGTCCCGCTCGCCAAGGCGGTGGGTCCGCAAGGCCGTCTGCTGGCGATCGAGGCCAACCCTCCAATCGCGAATGCGCTGGCTGCGACCCTGCGGATCAATCGCCTGACCCACGCCTCGGTCCTGGCGCTGGCCCTTTCCGACCAAGACGGCAGCGGCACGTTGAGCGTCGACCCGGCGCATACCGGCCTATCCCGCCTTTCCGCCGCCGATGCGAACGGCATTGCCGTACCGCTTCGCCGCCTGGACGATATTGTCGTCGAGCAGGGACTGTCGCGACTCGACCTCGTCAAGATAGATGTCGAGGGACACGAGCGGCAGGTGCTCGCCGGCGCGGCGGAGACCCTGTCGCGGCTTCGCCCGGCGATCATTTTCGAGACGGGTCACGAGACCGCCGAGGATCGCGCGGCAATCGCCGCGCTGCTCGGTCGTCTCGACTACGACATCGTCGCCGCACTGCACGATTACGGCGCCCTCGCCTGCGGGGTCGGCGACTATGCGGCAGCGTCAGGCGCTTGCACCGGCAGGGAAGCAACCAATTTGCTCGCCCTGCCGCGCCTCCTCAGCCCGTGACGACGCGCGAAGGCTTGCACACCGCCCGACTGGCACCGTAGCGCAGCGAGGTCTCGACCACCCCGCCATCGAGCCGGTCGAGCCGGAACACCTGTTCCTTCTGCTCGCGCCCGGCCAGGTGCATGACCCCGATCACCTCGTGCGGCGTATGGGGCTCGACGAACAGGCCGCGGGCCGCGTCGAAGCATGGGGCGGCGTCGCCGGGCATCCAGTTGCAATAGGCCGGCAGCAGGTCGACCGGCAACTGCTCGGCGAACACCGCGTAATTGAGCGCGATCTGCTCGACGTAGAAAAACCGGGTCCGCTGCAACACGCGCGCGATCAGGCGCTGCCAGGCGGCCCAGTGCGGGGCGTCGCGATGCAGGGCGAACACGCCGCAATTGACCATCGGGTTGCGCCCCAGCCGCTCGGCGACGCGCCAGCCGAACGCCTCGCGGTAATTCTTCCACGCCAGGGTCCAGCCGAACGGTTTCGGCCGCTTGTAATGGCGCTTATAGGCGCGATCGATCTCGACCGAAATCGCCAGTTTGGCGGTCCCGGCGGCGGCGCGATATAGCTCGACCGCCCGCCATTCCTGCAGCCAGGCATCCGCGTCGAGCCACAGATACATCGCATAACCGGGAAAGTGCCGGGGCAGGAACGGCCGCGCCACCTGAGCCTTCAACGTTTCCGGGGTGCGCTCGCGGCCTGGAAACTCGACGTCCCAGCCCGGTCGGACGATATGGGTGACCCGCTCGGTGAGCCAGGCAAGCTGGTCCGGCAAGAGGCCGAGATCGAGCACCCCGATCGCGACGTCGAGGTTGAGGGCGCGCACCGACAGCACGGCGTCCCGCAGCAGCGGGAAATAGCCGCCATCGGCGGCGCTGACGATGATCAGATCGCTCGCGCGCGCCCGGCCGGCACCGGTCACGGCAATAGCCGGTATCCGCCGGGCTCGGTGACCAGAATCTCGGCGTTGGCCGGGTCGCGCTCGATCTTTTGGCGCAGCCGGTAGACATGGGTTTCGAGCGTGTGGGTCGTCACCCCGGCATTGTAGCCCCAAACCTCGCCGAGCAGCGTGTCGCGCGGAATCGCGCGGTCGCCGGCGCGGTAGAGGTATTTGAGGATCGCGGTTTCCTTTTCGGTCAGCCGCACCTTTTTGCGCCCGGTCACGTCGGTCATCAACTTGGCGCCGGGCTGAAAGCTGTACGGGCCGATCGCGAAGATCGCCTCGTCGCTGCGCTCGCTCTGGCGCAGATGGGCGCGCAACCGGGCCAGCAGCACGCTCAGCCGAAACGGCTTGGTCACGTAGTCGTTGGCGCCGGCGTCGAGGCCGAACACCGTGTCGGCCTCGCTGTCGGCGGCGGTTAGCATCACGATCGGCGCGGTCACGGCGGCGCGGCGCATCGCCCGGCACAAATCTCGGCCGTCCATGTCGGGCAGGCCGATGTCGAGCAAGACCGCGTCGAAGCGCTCGCGGCCGACGATATCGAGCGCCGCCGCCGCAGTGCCGCATTCGACGCTGGCGAACTCGGCATGACGCTCCAGCTGCTCCGCCAGGGATTGGCGAAGCGCCGCGTCGTCGTCGACGATCAGGATTCTGCGACTACCGCGCATGACCTTCTCGATACTCGGATCTTGCTGGCCGAGTGTGATGCCTACCCCGGGGCGTAACCGCCCGTGCGTTATTCGCGCCGGCGACGTGCCGTATCCCCGGCGGCGCCGATCTTACCCGGCCAGAAGGGCCGTATCCAGGTGGTGACCTCGATCGGCACGCTCGGCTTGCGCATTTACTCTTTCGCCGCCGATGCGGTAATCCTGCGGCTCACGCACAGGCGAGCGCGACCGGCGAAGGTGGCAGTCATGCGCGATCGAGGGCTGGCGGGACCGAGGACGCCCCCTATTATCGGGGTCGGCAAGAGGTGATACGTGGTTGAACGGTCAAGGCCCTCGTCTGGTTCGCGATCGCCGCGGGTATCGGTGCCCGCCGGCGGCGGTGTCGCGCTCGACGCCGCCATCATCGCGTTCCGTCGGGGCGACCCGGTATTGCTGAGCAGCGCCGACGGCGCCGTGCTGGCGGTCGCCGGCGAGTTGGTCACCGACGACAGCCTGCGACGGCTGCGCAACATGTCGAGCCGCAAGCTCAGCGTCGTATTGACCCGGCGCCGCGCGGTGGCGCTCGGGCTAGCGCCGCGCGCCGCCCTGTCGGGCGCGGTCAGAATCACCGTCGCGCCACAGCTCCCCGCCGGGGTAATCCGCAACCTCGCCGATCCCGCCGCCTCGCTCGGCGCGGAACCGCCGGGGCTGGGACACGAGCCCGCCGGCGCCGAGCCCGGCGCGCTCGCCGCGATCGCCTTGGCCAAGCTGGCCGATCTGTTGCCGGCGGCGCTGGTGCTGTGGCTGGTCCCGGCCGAGGCCGCTCTAGCGCGGCGGCGCGCTGATTTCGCCGTGGTCGAGATGGACGCGGTGCTGAGCCGCCGGGCGGCGATGGCCGGGCTGACCCGTGTCACCGAGGCCCGCGTGCCGCTCGCCGATGCCGAGGACGCCAGGCTGATCGCGTTCCGCCCCGGCGATGGCGGCAGCGAGCATCTAGTCATATTGATCGGCACACCGGACCCGGCCGCGCCGGTACTGGTGCGGCTGCATTCCGAGTGCTTTACCGGCGATCTGCTCGCCAGCCTCAGATGCGATTGCGGCGACCAGTTGCGCGGCGCGATCGCGACGATCGCCAAGGCCGGCGGCGGCGCGCTGCTGTACCTGGCGCAGGAAGGCCGCGGCATCGGCCTGGTCAATAAATTGCGCGCCTATCAGTTGCAGGATGCCGGGTTCGACACGATCGACGCCAATGAGCAGCTCGGCTTCGACGCCGACGAGCGGGTCTACCTGCCCGCCGCCGAGATGCTGCGTCAGCTCGGCTTCACGAGTGTGCGGCTGTTGACCAACAACCCGGACAAGGTCGCCGCGCTCGAACGCTACGGCATCAAGGTGGTCGAGCGGGTGCCGCACGTGTTTCCCGCCAACGGCCACAACGAGCGCTATCTGCGCACCAAGGCCACCCGCAGCGGGCATTTGCTGTAGTTAGTCCGGTAGGCGGATTTTTTTCTAGTCAACTTACTCTGCCGCCATCACTCTGCGACTGCCGAAGATCGCGGTGCCGACCCGGACATGGGTCGCGCCAAAGCGGATCGCGGTCTCGAAATCCGCGCTCATCCCCATGCTGAGATTGGCGAGGCCGTTGCGCCGCGCGATCTCGCGCAACAGGGCAAAGTGCAGGGCAGGTTCCTCGGTTGCCGGCGGGACGCACATCAGCCCGATCAATTCCAGCCCGATCCGGTCGCGACAATCGGCGATGAAAGCATCCGCAGCGGCGGGCAGGATTCCCGCCTTCTGCGGCTCCTCGCCGGTATTCACCTCGACATAGCAGGGCAGATGACGGCCGGTGCGATCCATTTCGCGAGCCAGCGCCTCGGCCAGTCGCGACCGGTCGACGCTCTCGATCACGTCGAAATGCGCCACCGCGTCGCGCACCTTGTTGGTCTGCAGCGGGCCGATCAGATGCAGCCGCAGATCGGGAAACTCCGGTCGCAGCGCCGGAAACTTGGCCATCGCCTCCTGCACCCGGTTTTCGCCGAACACGCGCTGGCCCGCCAACAACGCGTCGCGGATCGCCGCGGCGGGCTGGGTCTTGCCGACGGCGACCAGGGTCACCGCGTCGGCGGCGCGCCCGGCAGCCCGCGCCGCGGCTTCGATTCGGTCGCGGACGGCGGCGAGATTGGCGGGGATCACCCCTTCCATAACAGCTCCATTCCTGGCACAACCGTTGGGCGGCATGGTCGAGTGATGATGGCTGCGCCAAGGGTTGTGCGATGTCGCTCTCTTATTACCGCCTGTTGTTGGCCGCCGTCGCAAGCCTTTCCTTGCTAACCGCCGGCTGCGGCACGGTTCGGCCCGAGGCCGACGCGATGCCGCCCGACCCATCGCAGACCGCCAAGAAAGCCGCGAAGCCGGAGGAATTGGACACCGAATCGACGATTTTCACCGTGCTGGGCCTGGCCAAAAGGCCGTCGCAATCGGCGATCGGGCCGCAGACCGGGGCGACCGTCAGTCCGATCTTGTGGCAGGCCGCTCACGACACGCTGAGCTTTGTGCAGACCTCGGCGGAGGATTCGGAGACCGGCGTATTGGCGACCGAATGGTATTCGCCGAAGGGAAAGCCCAACGAGCGGCTGCGCGTCAACGTCTACATTCTGTCCCGGGCATTGCGGTCGGATTCGCTGACGGTGACCGTCGACCGCCAGGAGCGCGCGGCGACCGGCCAGTGGCGCGACACCTCGGTCTCGCAGGAAGTCGCGTCCGACCTCGAAAACGCGATATTGCTGCGCGCCCGGCAGATCCGGGCCGAAACGTATCGCAGCATGATGTAAAGGCGACGGGCGCGCGGGCACCGCCCCGAGGAACTGCATGTCACGCTATAATTTTCGCGAAACCGAGACCAAATGGCAGCAGCGCTGGCATGAGCAGCGATGCTTTGAAGCGCGCGAGGACCCGGCGCGGCCGAAATACTACGTCCTGGAGATGTTTCCGTACCCGTCGGGCAAATTGCATGTCGGACACGTGCGCAACTACACGATGGGCGACCTGGTCGCCCGCTATCGCCGCGCGCAGGGCCACAACGTGTTGCACCCGATGGGCTGGGATGCGTTCGGATTGCCGGCCGAGAACGCGGCAATCGCCGGCAACACCCATCCGGCCGAATGGACGCGCGAGAACATCGCGACGATGCGCGGCCAGCTCCAGCGCATGGGGTTCGCCTATGACTGGACCCGCGAGATCGCCACCTGCCATCCCGAGTATTACCGGCATGAGCAAAAGATGTTTCTCGATTTCCTCGCGGTGGATCTCGCCTACCGCAAGGAATCCTGGGTCAACTGGGATCCAGTCGAGAACACCGTATTAGCTAATGAGCAGGTCATCGACGGTCGCGGTTGGCGCTCGGGCGCGATCGTCGAGAAGCGGCTGTTGTCGCAGTGGTTTTTGCGCATCACCGCGTTTACCGACGAATTGCTGGAAGCCTTGCGGGGGCTCGACCGCTGGCCGGAGCGGGTGCGGTTGATGCAGGAGAAATGGATCGGCCGGTCCGAGGGCGCACGCGTCTTCTTTCCGCTCGTCGGCTCCGATCGGCACATCGAAATCTTCACGACCCGGCCGGATACTTTGTTCGGAGCCTCGTTTCTCGCCTTGTCGCCGCACCACCCCTTCGCCCAGCAACTCGCCCAAGATGACCCCGCGCTGGCCGAGTTCATCGCCGAATGCGACCGCATGGGCACTAGCGAGGCGGTAATCGAGGCGGCGGAAAAACGCGGCTATCGCACCGCGGTCAAGGCGACCCACCCGCTCGATCCGGCCCGGCATGTGCCGGTCTACATCGCCAATTTCGTGTTGATGGAATACGGCACCGGGGCGATCTTCGGCTGCCCCGCGCACGACCAGCGCGACCTCGATTTCGCCCGCAAATATGATCTTCCGGTGATCCCGGTGATATTGCCGCCGGGCGAGGATCCGGCCCGCTTCGCGATCGGCGACACCGCCTATGTCGATGACGGCGCCGCGTTCAACTCCGATTTCCTCGACGGGCTTCCGGTCGACGCGGCGAAACGGGCGGTCGGCGAGCGGCTCGAGCGCGACGGCAGCGGGCAGCGCACGATCGCGTATCGCCTGCGTGACTGGGGCGTGTCGCGGCAACGCTATTGGGGCTGCCCGATTCCGGTCATTCATTGCCCCGATTGCGGCATCGTACCGGTGCCGGAAGACGATCTGCCGGTGGAATTGCCGCAGGACGTCAATTTCGACCAGCCGGGCAACCCGCTCGACCGCCACCCGACCTGGAAACACGTCGCCTGCCCTTATTGCAACAGCCCGTCGACGCGCGAGACCGACACGTTCGACACATTTTTCGAGTCGTCATGGTATTTCCTGCGGTTCTGCTCTGCCCGGGCGCCGGGCGCGTTCGATCGCCACGCGGCCGAATATTGGATGCCGGTCGACCAGTATATCGGCGGGGTCGAGCACGCGGTCCTGCACCTGCTCTACTCGCGGTTTTTCACCCGCGCCTTACGGCAATGCGGCTATCTCGACCTCGACGAGCCGTTCGCCGGGCTGTTCACGCAGGGCATGGTCTGCCACCAGACTTATCAGAACCCGGCCGGCGAATGGCTGTTTCCCGAGGAGGTGACGAACGACCCGCAGGGCAGACTGGTCGACCAGGCGGGGCACGCGGTGACCGTCGGCCGGCTCGAAAAGATGAGCAAGTCGAAGAAGAACGTGGTCGGTCTCGAAACCATTGTCGACACCTACGGCGCCGACACCGCGCGGCTCTATCTGCTGTCGGACAGCCCGCCGGAGCGCGATCTCGAATGGACCGAGACCGGTATCGAGGGCATCTGGCGCTACGTCAACCGGCTGTGGCGCATGGTGTCCGAGCCCGCGGTCGTATTGCCCCCGCCCGGCGCCGGGTTCCCGGCCGCAGTGTCGCCGGCGGTAACGGCGTTGCGGCGCCTGATCCACAAGACCATCGCCGCGGTCACCGACGACCTCGACAAGTTTCGCTTCAACCGGGCGGTCGCCCGCGTTCGCGAGGTTACCAACGCGCTCGACGATCTGCCAGTCGCCGACGCCGGCGCAGGCGCGCTATTGCGCGAGGGGCTGGAGACCGTCGCGCTATTGCTGGGACCGATGATGCCGCATCTGGCAGAGGAAATGTGGCAGAGTCTCGGCCATGACGGGCTGATCGTCGACGCGCCGTGGCCGGTCGCCGACCCGGTGCTCACCCGCGACGAGCAGGTGACGATCGCGGTGCAGGTCAACGGTAAATTGCGCGCGACGATGGACCTGCCGCGCGACGCGGCGGCGAATGATATCGAGAGGGCCGCGCTCGATCTGCCGCAGATCATGCGCCTGCTCGACGGCAGGGTGCCGAAGAAGATCGTCATCGTGCCCAACCGCATCGTCAATTTGGTGGCCTAAGATGGGCTTAGCTAAGTCCTGCAATCGAAAGACCCTGCTCGGCCTAGCCTTGGCATTGCCGTTTCTTCTCGCCTCCTGTGGTTGGACCCCGCTCTACGCCGACCGCGAGACCGGGCCGGCCGACGAGGATTTGCGCGCGATCCGCATCGCGCCGATCCCAGAGCGGATCGGCCAAAGATTGGCGATCGCGCTGCGCACCGCACTGAACCCGGCCGGGGAGCCGACCCCGCACCGCTATCTGTTGCACACGACCCTGCAGACCGTGCGCGCCGATCTCGGGGTGCAGTCGCAGGGGCTGGCGACGCGCGGCAAGCTCGACGTCAGCGCCACCTATGTTCTCAGCGAAATCCGCAGCGGCGCGCAATTGCTGGCCAATACGATCCACGTCGCCGAATCTTTCGACATCCTCGCCAACGAATACGCCTCAGTGGTCACCGAGGACGACGCTCGTACCCGCTCGGTCGAGGAATTGCTGAGAGAAATCACCGCGCGGCTGACCCTGTTCATGCAGCGGCGCCGCGCCGCCGGCGTCGCGAGCCGATGACCTTGGGGCGATGAAACTCTCGGCCGGGCGGGTCGACGGGTTTCTGCGCCGGCCGGACCCCGAAATCCGCGCGGTGTTGCTCTACGGGCCCGATGCCGGGCTCGTTCGCGAACGAGCCGACGCGATCGCGCGCACCGTCTCACCCGATCTGCGCGACCCGTTTCGCGTGGCCGACCTGACCGCCGCGGGCCTCGCCGCCGACCCGGCGCGTCTCGCCGACGAAGCCGCCCAGATCGGCCTGATGGGCGGAAGACGGGTCGTGCGCGTTCGCGACGCCGGAGACGGATTAGCTCCACTCCTAGTCCGAATCCTCGCCGACCCGGCGGGAGACGGTCTGATCGTGATCGAGGCCGGCGATCTGCCCGGCCGATCGACCCTGCGCCGCGCCTTTGACGACGCGCCGCGCGGCGCCGCGATCGGCTGCTATCCCGATAACGCGCGCGACCTCGCCGCGGTAATCCGCGACAGCCTGGCGGCGCATCGGATCAGCGCCAGCCGCGACGCGGTCGAGTTTCTAGTCGGCCATCTCGGCGGAGACCGGCTGCTGACCCGGGCAGAGCTCGACAAGGTGATGCTGTATGCCGGCGATGGCGGCCGCATCGAGCTCGACGACGCGCGCGCGTCGATCGCCGACACCGCCATGCTGGCGCTCGACGATGCCGTATTCGCCGCCGCCGGAGGCGATCCCGCCGGGCTAGACCGTGCCCTCGGTCGGGTGTTCCAGGAGGGGGAATCCCCGGTTGCGGCGATCCGCGCGCTGTTGCGCCACATGCAGCGCCTGCACGCGATGTCGGCGCGGATCGCCGCCGGCACCTCCCCCGACGAGGTCATCCGCGCGGCGCGACCGCCGATCTTTTTCAAGCAACAGGATGGCTTCCGCCGACAGCTCGCGCTGTGGCGGGAGAGCCGACTACGCCGGCAGCTCGATGCGCTGGCCGACGCCGAGACCCGAATGAAGACGACCGGACTGCCGGCCGAGACGATCTGCCGTGCCGCGATGCTGGGCTTGGCCCGAGACGCGAATATAGCCTAGGTATTTAGCTAGAGCGCCGGAGGAGACCCAGCACGCGATCGAGCTGGTCGAGGCTGGTGTAATGCACGCTCAAGGTGCCGCCGCGCCGCCTGGCGGCAAGACTGACGCGCAACCCGAGAATGCCCGCCAGCTCGCGCTCCAGGGCCGCCGCATCGGCGTCATGCCCGGTTCGCCGACGCGGCGGAGGCCGCGCGGTCCGTCGGCGCGCCAGCAATTCAGTCGCGCGGACGTTGAGCCCGCGGCGAATCACCTCGGCGGCGAGCGCGACGGGGTCGGAGGTGCCGAGCAACGCGCGGGCATGACCAGGGGTCAACAGCCCCTCTGCGAGCTGGTGCCGTACCGCCGCCGGCAAACCCAGCAACCGCACCGTGTTGGCGACGTGGCTGCGACTCTTGCCGACCGCGTCGGCGAGGCTCGCCTGGCTGCGGCCGAACTCGCGCATCAACCGGCTATAGGCTTCGGCCTCGTCGAGCGCCGACAAATCCTCGCGCTGCAGATTTTCGACCAGCGCGATCTCGAGCACCTCGGAATCGGCCAGTTCGCGCACCGTGACCGGCACCGCGTGCAGCCCTACGCGCTGCGCCGCGCGCCAGCGACGCTCGCCCGCGACCAACTCGAACCCCCTACCGGGGCCGGCTCCCCCGGCGTCCACCGGACGGACCAGTAACGGCTGCAATATGCCCTTCTCGCGGATCGACTGGGCCAGCGCGTCGAGCTCGGCCTCGGTGAAATGGTGCCGCGGCTGAAACGGCGACGGCCGAATCATCTCGATCGGCACCACTCGCACTGACATCGCATCGCCCGGAACCGCGTCGCCCGGCGCCCGCCCCTCGACCTCGCCGAACAGCGCCGCCAGGCCGCGCCCAAGCGACGGTCGCCGCACCCGTTCGGTCATCGCGTCAGCGCCCCGCGCCGCCGCAACAGTTCAGCGGCAAGCTGCATATAGGCCTGCGACCCGGGACAACGATGGTCATAGATCAAGACCGGCATGCCATGCGACGGCGCCTCTGAGACCCGGACATTGCGCGGGATCACCGTGTCGAATACCTCGCCACCGAAATGGCCGCGCACATCTGCGGCGACCTGCTCGCACAGATTGTTGCGCCGGTCGTACATCGTCAACACGACGCCCTCCAGCGCCAGGCGCGGGTTCAACGCCCGTCGCACCCGGTCGATCGTACGGACTAACTGTGTTAGTCCCTCAAGTGCGTAGAACTCGCACTGCAATGGCACCATGACCCGGTCGGCGGCGACCAGCGCATTGACCGTCAATAGGTTAAGAGACGGTGGGCAATCGATCAACACATCGTCGAAGGCCGAGACCCGATCGCGCAACGCCAGCGCCAACAAGAATTCCCGCCGCGCGCGCAAGGCGATCTCGATCTCGGCGCCGGCCAGATCCTGCGACCCCGGCACTAGCGATAGTAACGGGATCGCCGTGCTGACCAGCGCAGCGTCGAGCTCGGCGTCGCCGAGCAATAATTGATAGCTGGTGACATCCCGCGCCCGGCCGGAGATCCCGAGCCCGGTGCTGGCATTGCCCTGTGGGTCGAGATCGATGACCAGGATGCGGCGACCGGCCGCGGCCAACGCGGTCGCCAGATTGATCGCGGTGGTGGTCTTGCCGACCCCGCCCTTCTGGTTGGCGATCGCGACGATCCGGGCCCGCCCTGGCGGGAATCCCGACCGTGTATCGGCTTCAGGCGCGGCGAGGCTCATGGCAAACCCGCTGCAGGCACAGCACGATTCCGCGCGGGTCGGCCCGGCTGTCGTGGCGGGCCGTCGTCATTTTCCAAGCCTTGCCGGCCTCGGCCAATTCGTCGCCGGCATGCTCGCCCTTCAGGAACAGGCATCTTGTGTGCGGCCCGATAAATTTCTCAGCCAAGCCAAGCAACCGATCGAGCGGAGCACACGCGCGCGCGGTCACCACGTCGCGCGCCCCCGGCGGCACCGCCTCGATGCGGCATTGGCGAATTTCCACCGTCGTTTCGGTCGCCCGCGCCGCCTCGCGCAGGAATACGCATTTACGCGCATCGGCCTCGACCAACTCGACCCCGGGCACGCCGAGCACCGCCAGCACCAGCCCGGGAAACCCAGCGCCGCTGCCGAGATCGATCAGGCCGCGGGCGCGCGGCGGCATGTGCCCGGCGAGCTGCGCCGAATCGAGGAAATGCCGCCGCCACAGATCGCCGATCGTGTTGCGCCCGACCAGGTTGATCCGTCCCGACCAGCGCTCGAGCAACGCGGCATAGGCCTCCAGTCGCACCATTGTTTCACGTGAAACACCGGTCAGAGCCGCGAATCCGCGCGAATCGAGGGGTCTCGTCACGGCGGCGGCAACGCCGCCGGCGCGGGCCGGCGCTTGACGTATTGCAACAATGCCACCAATGCCGCCGGGGTCACCCCGGAGATCCGTGCCGCCGCGCCCAGTGTCGCCGGCCGCGCGCCAGAGAGCTTACCGCGGACCTCGGCGGACAGCCCGCCGATCGCGGCGTAATCGACCGAATCCGGCAGCTCCAGCGCCTCATCATGGCGAAACGCGGCGATGTCGCGGGCCTGGCGGTCGAGATACCCAGCATAGCGCGCGTCGATCTCAAGCTGCTCGGCGATCTGCGGCGCAAGCGCGGCCAACTCCGGCCAGATCGCGACCAGACGCGCCACGTCGATGCCGGGATGAGCCAGCAAATCCGCCGCCGAGCGGGCGATGCCGTCGCTATTGACCGCGATGCCGTGCCGAGCCAATGCCGACGGGGTCAGCCGCAATTCAGCGAGCCGAGCGCGGGCGGCATAGAGCGCGGCCTCCTTTGCCCCGAAAAGACGCGCGCGGTCACCGCGGACCGCGCCGTGCCGCAAGCCGATCGGGGTCAGTCGCTGATCGGCGTTGTCGGCCCGCAGGGTCAGCCGGTACTCGGCGCGCGAGGTGAACATCCGATACGGCTCGCTGGTGCCGCGCGTGACCAGATCGTCGATCAGGACGCCGATATAAGCGTCGGCGCGGTCGAGCGTGACCAGCTCCGCCCCGGACGCCGCCAGGGCCGCGTTGAGCCCGGCGATCAGCCCCTGCGCCGCCGCCTCCTCATACCCGGTCGTGCCATTGATCTGACCGGCGAGGTAGAGCCCCGGAACGCGGCGGGTTTCGAGGGTCGGGCGCAGCTCGCGCGGGTCGACGTAGTCGTATTCAATCGCATAGCCGGGCCGCCGTATCACCGCCCGCTCAAGGCCGGGGATCGTCACGACGAAACCGGCCTGCACGTCGCGCGGCAGCGAGGTCGAAATGCCGTTGGGATAAATCGTATCGTCGTCGAGCCCCTCCGGTTCGAGAAAAATCTGGTGCCGTTCGCGCTCGGCGAAGCGCACCACCTTGTCTTCGATCGACGGGCAATAGCGCGGCCCGATGCCGCTGATCTCGCCGCCATAGAGCGGCGAGCGGGCGAGATTGGCGCGAATCACCGCGTGAGTTGCCGGAATCGTGGTGGTGATGTGGCACGGGATCTGCCGCGTCGTGATCCGGTCGGTCATGAACGAAAACGGCGCCGGCGGGTCGTCGCCGAACTGAATCTCGAGCTCCGCCCAGTCGACCGTCGTGCCATCGAGCCGCGGCGGCGTCCCGGTCTTGAGCCGGCCCAGCGCAAACCCGCGGGACCGCAGCGTCTGCGACAGACCGAGCGCAGGCGCCTCCCCGACCCGGCCGGCGGCGATCTTTTCCATGCCAATGTGGATCAAGCCGCCCAGAAACGTGCCGGTGGTCAGCACCACGCGCCCGGCGAGTATCTCCCGCCCGTCATCCAGCAGCACACCGCACACCCGCCCCGCATCGTCGAACGCCAGATCCTCGGCCGCGCCCTCGATGATCGCAAGCCGGTCGTACTCCGCCAGCAAATCGGCGACCGCCGCGCGGTACAATTTGCGATCCGCTTGGGCACGGGGGCCGCGCACCGCCGGCCCCTTGCTCCGGTTCAGCATGCGGAACTGGATGCCGGCGCGGTCGATCGCGCGGCCCATCAGCCCATCGAGCGCGTCGATCTCACGCACCAGATGCCCCTTGGCGAGGCCGCCAATCGCCGGATTGCACGACATCTCGCCAATCGTCGCGCGCTTGTGGGTCAGCAGCGCGGTGCGCGCGCCGACCCGGGCCGCCGCCGCCGCCGCCTCGCAGCCGGCATGACCGCCGCCGATGACGACGACATCGTAACTCGCGCGGGTTTCGCCCATGGCCGCCAATTTACGGAGCGGCCGCGACGCTGTCGAGACGACGGCGATGTTTCACGTGAAACATCACTTGCCCAGACAGAAATCGGCGAAGATCACGTCGAGCAGATCCTCGACATCAACCCGCCCGGTGATACGCCCGAGGCTGCGCCACGCCAGGCGGAGATCCTCGGCCCGTAATTCCCGCAGACCCGCGGCAAGCGAACGTCGGAGCGCCGTCGCCGCATCCTCCAGCGCCTCGCGATGGCGTGCCCGTGTCAGCAACGGCGCCTCGATACGATAGGTATCGGCCACGCGCGCCGCCAACGCCGCCACCAGCGCGGCGACACCCTCGCCGGTAAGCGCGGAAATCCCGAAGGCGCCCGGCGGCAAACCGTCACGCCGCGATTCGGCGAGATCGATCTTGTTCGCGACAAGGATCGTATCTGGGCCGGGCCACGCCGCCGCGCCCCTCGCCCCTTCGGCATCACTGGCGTCGTACACATAGAGGCGCAATTCCGCCGCATCCGCTCGCGCCAATGCGCGGCGCAAACCCTCCTGCTCGACCACATCGGCACTGTCGCGCAACCCGGCGGTGTCGGCCAGCACGACCGGATAACCAGCGAGGTCGAGCGCGACCTCGATCACATCCCGCGTTGTACCCTCGATAGGCGAGGTGATGGCAACCTCGCGTCGCGATAATTGATTGATAAGACTAGATTTGCCGGCATTCGGCGGGCCAACGATGGCGATGCCGATGCCGTCGCGCAGGCGCTCGCCGCGCCAGGAATCGGCAAGATGGTCCGCGATCTCATCCATGAGCGCGGCGGTATCGACGGCAATCCGGGCCTCAATCTCCGGCGGCAGATCCTCGTCGGGAAAATCGATCGCCGCCTCAAGATGAGCCAGCAACCGCAACAGCCGTTCGCTCCAGCCGCGATAGATCGCGCCCAGCCCGCCGTCGAGCTGCCGCATGGCCTGGCGGCGCTGCGCTTCGGTCTCAGCGGCGGTCAGATCGGCGATCGCCTCGGCCTGGGTCAGGTCGAGCTTGCCGTTGAGAAAGGCCCGGCGGGTGAACTCTCCCGGCTCGGCCAACCTCAACCCCTGCCGCGCCAAGGCCGCCATTACCGCGGCGAGCACGGCGCGGCTGCCGTGCACTTGCAGTTCGGCGACGTCCTCGCCGGTCAGGCTGTGTGGCGCCGGAAACCACAGCGCGATCGCGTCGTCGAGTTCGTCGCCGCTACCGGGGTCGCGCAGGCGTACATGCCGCGCCACCCGCGGCGGCGGCAAATTTCCCATGAGCCGGCTCAATATCGGGCACGAATCGGGGCCCGACAGGCGGATGATCGCGACCGCCGCGCGCCCCGGCGCGGTCGCCGGGGCGAAGATCGTGTCGGCGGAACCGACCGATTTCGTCTGGGAGCTCAGTGCTTCGGCGGCAACTGGTCCGGCTGCAGCATCAGCCGCTCGACCCGGCCGCCGTTTTTCAGGTGCGTTTCGAGGATTTCGTCGATGTCCGCTTGCGAGTCGAAATGATACCACACCCCTTCCGGATAGATCACCAGGTTCGGCCCGAACTCGCAGCGGTCGAGGCAGCCGGCTGCGTTGAAGCGCACGTTTTGGATCCCGAGCTGACGCGCCTTCTCCCGCGCATAGCCGCGCAACTTATCGAATCCGCCCGCGGCTTCCGCGCGCGCCATGCAGCACCCCCGCGGGTGGCCCTCCGGCCGCACGTTGTTACACAGGAAGATGTGCCGGTCATAGAACAGCCGCGGGTCGGCGGGCGTATCTGCCATTCGTAATCTCCGGGTGGTCGGGAGAAGGGCGGAGCAAGTGATGCGATTCGCCGTTCTCGTTCTGGGACGGGGCTCGGTCTAAGGTAAGGTGGGAAGCCTACCCTGTCATGTCGTGCCCGGCAACACATGACCGGCGCCTCGCCACCCCTTGGGAAACGCGAATGGACAAGAACCGCCTCGGCGAGGAGACCAGCCCCTATCTGCTGCAGCACCGCGACAACCCGGTGCATTGGCAAGCCTGGGGCGAGGAGGCCCTCGCCGCCGCCACCGCCGCCGACAAACCGATCCTGTTATCGGTAGGCTACGCCGCCTGCCATTGGTGCCACGTGATGGCGCATGAGAGCTTCGAGAACCCCGACATCGCAGCGGCGATGAACGCCAATTTCATCAACATCAAGGTCGACCGCGAGGAACGCCCCGATCTCGACGCGATCTACCAGCACGCATTGTCGTTATTGGGCGAGCACGGCGGCTGGCCGCTGACGATGTTCCTGACGCCACAGGGCGAGCCGTTCTGGGGCGGCACCTATTTTCCACCCGAGTCGCGTTGGGGCCGGCCCGGCTTTCCGCAGGTACTGGCCGGGATCGCCGCCACCTATCGCCGCGACAAGGACAAGGTGCTGAAAAACGTCGTCGCGTTGCGCGCGGCGTTACAGGCCCTCGGCCGGCCCGACGGAGGCGACGGCATCGACCCGCAGCTATTCGACCGTGCCGCCGAGCGGCTGTTGCGCGAGGTCGATCCGCTCAACGGCGGCATCGGCACCGCGCCGAAATTTCCCCAGCCCGGCTTGTTCGAACTGCTGTGGCGGGCGTGGCGACGCACCCGCCTCAGCCCCTATCGCGACGCGGTATTGCGTACGTTGACGACGATCTGCCAGGGCGGGATTTACGACCATCTCGGCGGTGGATTCGCCCGCTATGCGACCGACGCGCGCTGGCTGGTGCCGCATTTCGAGAAGATGCTCTACGACAACGCCGAACTGGTCGATCTATTGACCCTGGTATGGCGGGAAACTCGCGACCCGCTCTATGCCGCGCGCGTCGCCGAGACGATCGGCTGGATCGAGCGCGAGATGACCATGTCGGAGGGTGGGTTCGCCAGCAGCCTCGACGCCGACAGCGAGCACGAGGAGGGCAAGTTCTACGTCTGGTCCGCGGCCGAGATCGACGGCGTGCTCGGCGACCGTGCCGCGTTGTTCAAGCATTATTATGAGGTGTCCGCGGGCGGCAATTGGGAGGATCACAATATCCTCAATCGGTTGCACCATCCGGCCCTGGCCGACGCCGAGACCGAGGCCGAGCTGGCCGCGTGCCGCGCGTTGTTGTTCGCGGTCCGCGCGCCGCGGGTGCGGCCCGGGCTCGACGACAAGATATTGGCGGATTGGAACGGGTTGATGATCGCGGCATTGGCCCATGCCGCGCTGGCCTTCGACCGGCCTGACTGGCTCGCCCTCGCGCGGCGGGCCTTCGCCTTCATCCAGTCCGAGATGACCGGAGCCGACAGCCGATTGCGCCACAGCTGGCGCGACGGGCGGGCGCGGCATCCCGCGAGCGTCGACGACTATGCCAATCTATGCCGTGCCGCGCTGGCATTGCACGAGGCCACCGGCGAGGCCGCTTATCTAGCGCAGGCAAGCGATTGGGTCGCCGTGCTCGATCGCCACTACTGGGATCCCGAGGGAGCCGGCTATTTCTTCGCCGCCGACGACACCACGGGGCTGATCGCGCGGGCCAAGACCGCTTCCGACGCCGCCGTTCCGGCCGGCAATGGCACGATGCTCGGGGTGTTGACGCGGCTCGTGATCCTGACCGGCGACGATTCCTACCGCCAGCGCGCCGAGGGCGTTATCGCCGCGTTCGCCGGTGAGGTCGCGCGCAATTTCTTCCCGCTCGGCACGCTCCTCAACAACGCCGAATTGGCGCGGAAACCGGTGCAGATCGTGCTTGTTGGGGACCCCCGCGACCCTTCCGGACTGGCGGCGCTCCATCAAGCTGTCTACAGCGTATCGCTGCCCAATTTCATCGTCTTCACGGTGCCGAAAGAGACTATGTTGAGCCTCACCCTGCCACCGGGGAAGGCGTTGCCGTTAGATCATCCGGCTCGCGGCAAAGGCATTATCGCCGGCCGAGCCGCCGCCTATGTCTGCGAGGGTCCGGTTTGCTCACTGCCCCTCACCGATCCTCAGAGATTAGTCGAGCATCTCGACGCGATCCGCTAAGTTCGTGCTTGGTTCGACGGAGCGAGCGATGCGGCACGAGCTTTCGATCCCCAGCCCGATAGGGAACCTGATCCTGGCCGAGGAAGATGATGCGCTCGTCGCGATCGCCTGGGGTGACGGCCGGGCAGCGAGCAACCGCCCGCTGCTCGCCGAGGCGGCACGGCAGCTTGAGGCGTATTTCGCCGGCACCCTGAGCGAATTCGATCTGTCGCTGCGGCCAGCCGGTTCCGCGTTCGAGCGACGCGTGTGGGCGGCGATGCGAGCGATCCCCTATGGTCAGACCCGGTGCTACGGGGAGCTCGCCGACACGGTCGGCTCGGCGGCGCGCGCGGTCGGCGGCGCATGCGGCCGCAACCCGATCCCTATCGTGATACCGTGTCACCGCGTCTTGGCGAAAACCGGGCTCGGCGGCTACAGCGGCGCCGGCGGCTTGGCGACCAAGCAGACCCTGCTCGCGCTCGAGGGCGCGCTCGGCTAAGAGAGCATCACCCAATTCGACAGGAGCCCCCGATGGTACAGGCAATCCGTTTCGCGAAGACCGGCGGTCCCGAGGTGCTGGAATGGCAGGCGGTCGATGTCGGCAAGCCCGGCCCGGGCCAGGTACGGCTGCGCCATACCGCGGTCGGGCTCAACTACATCGACACCTATCAACGCAGCGGTCTCTACCCAATGCCGCTGCCGAGCGGGCTCGGGTCCGAGGCGGCGGGAGTGATCGAGGAGATCGGATCGGGGGTCGCCGATCTGAAACCGGGCGACCGCGTCGCCTATGCCGGCGGCCCGCTCGGCGCCTATAGCGAGGCGCGGGTCATGCCTGCCGACCGGCTGGTGCCGGTGCCCGCCGGCATCACCGACCAGCAGGCCGCAGCGATGATGCTGAAAGGCATGACCGCTTGGTACCTGATTCGCCGCACCCATGCGGTAAGGCCGGGAGAAACTATCCTGATCCATGCCGCCGCCGGCGGGGTCGGACTGATCGTCTGCCAGTGGGCCAAGCATCTCGGCGCCACCGTGATCGGCACGGTCGGCAGCGACGGCAAGGCCGCGCTCGCCAAGGAGCACGGCTGCGACCACCCGATCGTCTACACGCGGGAGGATTTCGTTGCTCGGGTCAACGAGATCACCAAGGGCGCGAAATTGCCGGTCGTCTACGACTCGGTCGGCAAGGACACATTCTTCAAATCGCTTGATTGCCTGGCGCCGCTCGGCTTGATAGCGCTGTTCGGCCAGTCCTCGGGGTCGGTGCCGCCGGTCGATCTCGGCATTCTCGCCGGCAAGGGCTCATTGTTCGTGACCCGGCCGACGCTAAACACCTACACGGCGAGCCGCGCGGATCTGCTGACCGCGGCGCGCGAATTGTTCGGCGTTGTCGAAAGCGGCGCGGTCAAGCTAGCGATCAACCAGACCTACCCACTGCGCGACGCCGCCCAGGCCCATCGCGACCTACAGGCACGCAAGACCACCGGCTCGACAGTGTTTATGGTGTGATCTTCATCCCACCGTTGCGAGCACAGCGAAGCAATCCCGGGACGCTGGAAACTCCTCCGATCGGGATTGCTTCGTCGCTCCGATTCTCACAATGACCGCAAAGATCAGGTGTTCATCGCGTCGAAGAACTCGGAATTGTTCTTGGATTCCTTGAGCTTGTTGATCAGGAATTCGAGCCCGTCGCTGGTGCCCATCGGCATCAAGACTCGGCGCAATACCCACATCTTCGACAGCACGCCGCGATCGACCAGCAATTCCTCCTTGCGGGTGCCCGATTTGGTGATGTCGAGCGCCGGGAAGGTGCGCTTGTCGGCGACCTTGCGGTCAAGCACGATCTCGGAATTGCCGGTGCCCTTGAACTCCTCGAAGATCACCTCGTCCATGCGCGAGCCGGTGTCGATCAGCGCGGTGGCGATGATCGTCAGCGAGCCGC
>Ga0080064_1000634_pt1 | contig 87064 bp, 94 predicted proteins | sample Subgrocontami54m_FD_69260 | JGI IMG/M metagenome (GOLD analysis project Ga0080064, IMG submission 69260) | Subsurface groundwater microbial communities from S. Glens Falls, New York, USA - GMW46 contaminated, 5.4 m (SPADES assembly) (version 2) ... | reverse complement strand
GGCGTTTCTCCAGAGCTTCGAAATCCCGCTTCGACTTCATGCGTTCTCCCGGTCGTGATGCTACCGGGAATAACGCACGAGGGGGTCATTCGGTTGTCATGCATTTATACGAGTCTCATTAGATGACTCCAATTGGTTTCCTGCGCGCTGGAAGTCGATGTGAGTACGAAACGCCCTGTGGCGAGACGGCGGTCCGCAGCGAGAGCGGCCCACACCTTTGCTGCAATGACCGACTTGCCTGATCCTGGTGGCCCTTCAACAATCACCACCTTCTTCCGTCTAGCCTCCGTGGCAAAGACGGCGCGCTCGATTTCGTCCTTGACCAGTGCGAATCCGAAGCGCTGGTTGTCGAGAAGCACCAAGGGCCGCGCCGTTGCACGCGCCAAGGTCTCGCCAATGTTGCGGACGAAACTTCGATCTTGTTCGTACCAACCGGCCTCGAACTTCTGCGCGAACGAAGTATCGGGCTCGCTGAGACGGCTACCGAAGTAGTCGACCAGCTGTCGCGGGGCCCTGCCGGCGTCGATTGGAAAACACGGGAACGCCTCCGCTAAAGCCTTGTGAGGCGATTCGCGATAGGCGCCCGTGCTAAGGCCGTTAGTGAAGAGAACGCAGCCGTGTACCAGCGCTTCGCTCTGTCGCACTGCGGAATGGAAGTAACGACAGTACTCGACATATCCGCGAACCTGTTCCGAGGGATGAAGGTCGAGCCGCCCATGCCTATCAATCAGCCCCTCCGCCGGCCCTGGACGATCGCCACGGGTTTCCCAATGCTTGAGCTCGATGACGGTTGCCGCTGCCCTCCCCGCATGTGCCCCAAGGAGCACCATGTCGCACCAGGATGAAGAGGCTGGTAGACGATATTCGAGACTTAAACGACCTTGCTCGCCGAAGTAAAGATGCAACGGCTGGAACATTTCACCCGAAAACGCGCGGCTGACGATCGGCAGCGACGCGCGCCAAGCTTCCTGTTCTTCATTGCTGCGGCGGCCCGTAGCGTCTTGAAGCGCGGCGACGAGGCCAGCAAGGTTCTCGGTAACCCGCTCCCGAAACTCTCCCATTCGCATCAACACTTCAGCCTCCTCACCGAGTGCTCGCGAGTTGCCGACTCAACCACTGCCGCTGCTTTCCCTGTGGCATTCGAGCCAAAGGAAGGTGGGAAGCCTTTCCATCTCTCCCTACTAGCGCTAGCAAATCCTCGTAGTAGTCCCTGCCGGCAAGCCAAAGCAGCGAGGTTGCTGACTGATACTCCGGCATTGTTCGAAGCACGGCGTATGTTTGCCCTGCCCACTCGCGTTTGCGTGCGCGTCGGGCGCCCTTGAGCGTCTCTTCATACGGAGTCAGCAGCTGGTCAGGCCGAACAGCCCCGTACTTTGCACTCAAAATTACGACGTGCTTGGCATGCCGCCGCGCATACTCGAGTGCTAGGCGAAACCCAGGCGAAGCACTATAAAGTTCGACCGCTCTTGCGGCCGATTGAAGCTTCCTCTTTGTGCAACTGAGCAAGGCGAGCGTGTCCGTCGTCACGTGTTCACCCTTACGCCGCGGGTAGATACCTCGATCGTGCCTCGAGGGCATGACGTCCCAATTGGGCAACCGGGACGTTTCGGGCAATCCGACGAGCCAGCGGAATGACGGGCAGTGCAGCCAAGCCTGCTCAATTGCCAGAGCGGCTCATCGAAGAGGATCGGGACGTCATCCGAAGTGGCACACGCGCTCTTCCATGCATCGCGAATACGCTGAAGCAGAGCGGAATCAAGCGGCCCAGTGTACTTTCCGCGCAGAATTCCGGTCGCAAATGTTGCGCGAGCGATATGGATGTCCACAGGGATGGGAAGATCTTCAAATCCTACGAAACGGTACTTCTCGATGTCCGCGAGGATCCGCAACCAAAGCGGAAAGATCTTTGGTCCGCGCAGACCCTTGAAGCGATTTGGACGAGCAACCTCCTGCCTGATGCGATCTACATGCCAGCCCGCCTGCTGAAAGAGCCGACGTGGATCGCCGTCGAATTCGTTGTGCCAAGTGATCGCGTTTTCGCGCCACCACTTGACGTCTTTCGTCCCGTACCGCAACCGTCCTTTGGACTCCATGGCACTGCGAAGAGCCTGCTCGCTTCGATTGGCGACCTCTCCGGGGCGAAAAACCCACTTGGTCGCACGGTCGTCGTACAAACGCTTCGCGTGGGACCACAGCGCACTGGCATCCCGTTGATAGTCAATAGAAACGGTCTGCGTGAGAAGGAGAACGCGATCGAGCCCATCCCGCATGCCCGCGACAACCTCCTCCTCGGGCATGGTCCGAACCACACCGAAGATCCCACCTGGCGACCGGCCCTCGAATACGTCGCGGATACGGCGTGCCGGCTCGATATCCGATACCAATCGCAGTGTGCCTACCCGGTTCGATTGCGGCATGCGTTGCGAAGCGCCCTCCCTGGGCCTGAGGCCACAATTGGTGGTCGTACTGCCTTACGGGAATCGTACTCGCGAAATCTGTCGCGGCGGGGAAATAAGACATCTGAAGAATTCCTGACGCGCCGACCCGGCGGCCTACTCGTGCGGAATTCGCTTAACCCGGTCCTGGGTCCCCGATTAAAGCGCTCGGGGACGACGGCAGTTCGGGTCCTCACGAACAAGCGCCCGCGGGACCCCGCAGGTTCGTGGCTAAACTTCAGATCGATGGAGAAAACCTGCCCCTTTTGCATACCGGAGCCCTCGCGGTTGCTGGTTTCCGAGGGTCTCGTACTCGCGCTGCGCGATGGCTATCCGGTTTCCCGTGGCCATTGTCTGATCGTGCCGAGGCGGCACGTGGGATCGTTCGGGGAGGTGAGCCCCGACGAGCAAAGCGCGATGCTGGCGATGTTGCAGCGCGTGAGGGCGATGCTGGACGCGGAGCTGCGGCCGGACGGATACAACATCGGCATCAACGATGGCGCGGCGGCCGGCCAAACCGTGATGCACGTGCATATGCATGTCATCCCCCGGTATCGCGGCGACCGGCCCGACCCGCGCGGGGGGATCCGCTGGATCATTCCGGAGCAGGCCGACTATTGGAGCGGCAGGGGCGAATGACCGCTCCGCCCGGCGACCGAGGCCAGCTCGATTTCCTGCAGCACGTGCAGCGGATTTTTGACGAAGGCGAGTTCGTCGCGACATACAAGTTCGCCCTGCTCATCGCGCTGGTGGAGTTGGCGATCGAGCGCGGCGACGACACGGGCGCGCCCCTCGAGCTGGATCTGCATTCCATCGCGGAGAAATTCATCGAGCAGTACTGGCCCCACGCCGCACCCTACGGTGCCGCGGACGGCGCGCCTGCCGTACTCGTGCAAAACCATGGCCGCCAGGCTGCGATCGTGGCGCGCGTCGCGGAAGCGCGCGAGCGATTCGGCAGCCTCGCGCGCGCCAAAAGCGACAGGAGCTGGCCAGGCTTCGCCGGCAGCATCGCGCAAATCGTCAAGCAGATGCCGCTCTGGAAGCTGCAGACCCTGCGGCGCCGGAACGTGCCCTTCCTCTACGAAAGAAGCAGCGGCCCGCGCATCACGCTGCTTCCCGGCGTTGCCTTCAACCTGCGGCGATTCGGCGCGCTGATACAGCTTCTTGCCAGGTCCGCATGGGTGCAGCACATCCGCGCCAACCCCAGGAACGCGCCCGCGGTGGGCGGCGCGACAGATCTCGAGTTGTTCCTGTTCGGCGGCGCACGGGTCGACCTCTCCGCGGCAAGGGCCGCGCTGCAGGAGATGCAGGAGAACCGCTGCTTCTACTGCGGCAGCGCGATGAAGCAGGACCCCCACGTCGACCACTTCATCCCGTGGTCGCGGTACCCCCGCGATCTCGCGCAGAACTTCGTCCTTGCACACGGCGCCTGCAACCTCGACAAGGGCGACATGCTGACCGCGCCGGCGCACCTCGCGCATTGGGTGAAGCGCAACCGCGAGTCGGGGGCCGACCTTGCGGCCCGCCTGTCGCCGGCGGGATTGCTGGACGATCAACCCGCGGCGATGCAAGTAGCGCGCTGGGCCTACGGCCAGGCCGAGGCCACTTCGGCGCAGCTTTGGGTGAGTTTGAAATACACGGTCAATGCCGATCGGCGGTGTCTGGAGATACTCGGCTGGTGAGGGGCGGGGTAGATCTGGGGGTGAGCCGGCCGTGTTGCTGCCGGCGACACGTCAGGACAACGTGTCGCAATTTCCTCGTTTTTGCGACACGTCCGGCCAAGCGGCTACAGGTCCGCGCTTGAGTCACGTGGTCGCGAGCAGTGCCCGAACCGAGTCCCGCAGCGAGCGCAGATGGTTCTCGATCACTCCCCCCACGATCTTGTCGTCGACCGTTGCGCGAGGCGCGACAGGGCCTCTCCGATAATTCCGAATTGCCGCTCGACCGCCGAGCGCAGCATCTCATCCGCGAGGTACTGCTCATACCGCTTGCCGCTGCAAAACCGCTCGATGCGGTCCGCAGCGAGCTGGGTGTCGACGAGGTACTTGCGCGCTTCAAGCCGCATAGAGCAAGGTCTTTTCCTGCTCTACGCGCTGGCGGAAATAGGGATTGGCGAGTCCCGGAGGGGTGACCAGGTCAACAGGCTTGGCAAACAGCGAACCAAGCTGTTCGCGCAGTGCGAAGTACGCCGCCGCGTAGTCGGCGGGCGGCCGGTCGCCCAGGTCGACAAGAAAATCGAGGTCGCGCGGCGAACCGCTTCGCGTGCCCGAACCGAAAAGTTCGAGCCGGCGCACGCCGAGACGCGCGCAGATCTGCGCTACCTGAGCGAGGCGCGATTCGATTTCGGTTGAGAGTACATTGTTCATGGTCTTGTTCCCGGGGAGTATTCTAGCGCGCGGCGTTCGCGCCACCTTAGTCGCTAGACGTCAGATCGATGGAGAAATCCTGCCCCTTTTGCGTGCCGGAGCCCTCGCGGTTGCTGGTTGCCGAGGGTCTCGTGGTCGCGCTGCGCGACGGCTACCCGGTATCGCGTGGCCATAGCCTGATCCCGATTGGGTCGAGGCCCGGTTTTTCAGGCCGCCTTGCGCAGCCCGGCGCGGATCACGATTTCGTCGAACGGCGCGCGCAGGCCGCCGCGCTCGTCTTTCTCCAGGAGCCCCAGCTCGATTAGCGCCTGCACGTCGGTGTGCACATTCTTGTAGTCGCGCCCGAGTGCGCGCGCAAGCGGGCGGATCTGCAGCCCTTCTTCGCCCGCGACGTGGCGCACCAGTTCCAGGCGCTTTTCCGAAACCGCGCTGAACAGCTCCGCAATGCTGCCGAAGGCGAGCCGCGGCGTCGCCTTGCGCCCGGCACGCGCCTGTCGCCAGGCACGCGTGAAGGCGGCGAGCGCCGCCCGGGACCCCAGCACTTCGATCTCGATCCGGTTCATCGCCATCTCCATCCCGCCAGGCGGGTGCAATCCTCGCGAAAATCCTGCAGCAGCTTTTCCAGCGACGCGAAGCGGTAGGTCTCTTCCCGCTCACCGTAGTGCCGGTGATCTCCTTTTCCGGCCTCGTTGTCGTAGCGAACGATGCAACGCCCGCCGCGACCGCAATACAGCCGGTATTTCAGTCCGTGCGGCCGCTCCGCCGACGGCTTGGGCAGGGACCAGATCACCATCTCCACCGTCACGCCGCCCTGGACCGACCGGTAGCGGAACACTTGCCGCGCTGTCTGATGGTGCATCATACCATCACCTGCTGCGCATTGGGCATGGTCTTCTTGAACGCGCCATGCGCCAAGCCAGATGACAGCCACGGCGGATCTATGAGCCTGGCACCCAATCGCGGCGGCCGTCGACGCACTGAAACCGGGGCAGTACGTGGAAGTTCCGCTTCAATCGGGCTCTGACCCCGACTTCCCGTTCGCCGACCAGCCGGTGGCCGGAGGGCGAGCCACGGCGCCTTCAGCGCCTTCGCCCGCCGCGATCGATCTTGCGCAGCAGCGCCAGGCCCCGCTTCGCGTTGCCGCGCGCGGCGCGCGCCAGGAATCGCGTCTCGGCGTCGAATTCGGCGAGCGCCGCGGTCGAGAATTCCTCGACCAGCTTGTTCACGCTCACGTTCCTCGATCGGGCCAGTTGCTTGAGCCTGTCGTGCGTGGCATCGGGCATGCGGATGGTCAGCGTTCCCATGGTTTACTCCTTGATCAGGCCTGCGGGGGTCAGGACACGGAGGTCCGGAAAGCGCAATTCCATGCGCCCGAAGTCGCGCACGTTCTTGGTCACGATCGCCCGGGCACCGCCGGCGACCGCGAGCTCCACGAGGTGGTTGTCCGACTCGTCCCGCAGGTTCGGCCGCCAGGCGTAGTACACCCGCGTCCAGCGGCACACGCTGAGGAAGTCGTCGAGCAGGCGGTCGCGTTCCCGCGGCGAAAGGACGCTGCCCGCGAACAGCGCTTCGCGCTCGAGCACCGACTCGTACTCGGCGAACAGGGCGGCGCCGATCAGCGGCTGGTAGCGCCCCTCGAGGGCGCGCCGCAGCACCTCGCGGCTTGCTCCCCCGGGTCCGAGAAACGCGGACACCAGCACGTTGGTATCGACCACGATGAGCTCCGGCCCAGGATCCGTCATGACAGCGTATATGCTATCACGCGAAGCGGCTGGGGCGAATGAGCGCCCCGCCCGGCGACCGGGGCCAGCTCGATTTCCTGCGGCACGTGCAGCGGATTTTCGACGAAGGCGAGTTTGTCGCGACGTACAAGTTCGCCCTGCTCATCGCTTCAAGACAATCGCCAGGCGGCGCGATGAAGCAGGACCCCCACGTCGACCATTTCATCCCGTGGTCGCGATACCCCCGCGATCTCGCCCGGAATTTCGTTCTCGCGCACGGTGGCTCACAGTGTGAACCCTGAATGCCGCTAACCTACCCGCATGGCGAAGAAACTCTTCGACCCGGCGTCACCCGAGCCGTTTGCCCTGAGCCGCAGCAAGGTGGAACTCTTCATGGAGTGCCCGCGCTGCTTCTATCTCGACCGGCGCCTGGGCGTCGCGCGCCCGGCGGGCTTCCCGTTCAACCTCAACTCTGCAGTGGATGCGCTGCTCAAGACCGAGTTCGACCAGTACCGCGCCGAGGGCAAGCCGCATCCCCTCATGACGCAAGCAGGTTTGCGCGCCGTGCCGCACCCGCATCCCGAGCTGGACGCGTGGCGCAGCAACTTCAAGGGCGTGCGCGTGCGGCACGCGCCGACCAACCTCGAATTGTTCGGCGCCATCGACGATCTCTGGCGCGACCTCGACACGGGCGAACTCATCGTCGCCGACTACAAGGCGACTTCCAAGGCGGCGGAGGTGACGATCGACGCGGACTGGCAGATCGCCTACAAGCGCCAGATGGAGTTCTACCAGTGGCTGCTGCGCGGCCAGGGGCTCGAGGTGGCGCGCCGCGGCTGGTTCGTCTACTGCAACGGGCGGCGCGATCTTCCGGAGTTCGGCGGCAGACTCGAATTCCGCATCCGGATGATTCCCTACGAAGGCGACGACGCCTGGGTCGAGGCGACGCTCGGCGCGATTCTCGGCACCCTGCGGGCGCCGCAACCGCCGGCGCCATCGGACGAATGCGAGTACTGCGCGTACGTCGCGCAGGCGGGCGCGCCGTAGGCCAGCGCTTCCAGTGGTAATGCGTTAGCGCCGCGGCGTGGGCGCTGGTACGAGCGCAGATATCCTGGACGAGTCAACGCACACCAAGTGCGCAGCGTTCTCGCAGACAAGCCATGGACCCCGCCACCTCAGCGCTCGTCACGCGCATTCGTTCGATACGCGGCCACAAGATCTTGCTCGCCACGGACCTCGCGGTGCTCTATGGCGTCCAGACGAAGGCCCTCGTCCAGGCAGTCAAGCGCAACCTCGAACGCTTTCCGTCGGACTTCGTTTTTCAGTTGACGGAACAAGAGCTTAGATCTCTAAGGTCACAAATTGTGACCTTAGACGAGGCGGACAACTCGCCTCAGGGACGCGGCAAGTACGCGAAGTACATGCCGTACGCCTTCACCGAGCAAGGCGTCGCCATGCTGTCTTCGGTGCTGAAGAGCAAGCAGGCGGTTCAGGTCAACGTGGAGATCATGCGTGCCTTCGTTCGCTTGCGCGACCTGATCGGGCACAACCGGGATCTGGCGAAGCGGCTGGATGTTCTGGAATCGAGATACGACCGCCAGTTCAAGGCCGTCTTCGACGCGATACGCGAACTGATGACGCCGCCGGCGCCCGCGCCGCATGCCCATCGCCTGGTGGATCACCATGAACCGCCCGGGCAGCAGGCGCAGCCCGGGGACGCGCTTCGCATCCATCTCGAGCTGCTGCTTCACGCCGGCGGCGACCTCGAGTGAGTTGGCGATGAAGCAATCCACCACCGCGGGCGAAGTGGGCGCGCGCTCGATCTTCGCTTTCTTCAGCGTGCGCGAGAGAAAGAGGTCGTAGGCGCTCTTCGCGCCGACGGCGACGCGGATGCCGTCGCGGTCGACTTCGTCGTTCGCGCGCAGTGGCGAGTCGTCGCGCACCAGGTACGCACCCTCGATCTGCACGTAGGGCCAGGTGAACGCGGTGTCTGCGCCGTGTGGGAAATCGTGGTCTGTCCCCGATTTACGAAGGCAAAGCTGCGCGAGATCCGGCAGGCGCTCGCGGCGGCGAGCACGCGCAAACCGCAGGGCAACTCACGCCCGCTTGCGCTCGGCGAAGTGTTCCGCAGCGTCCGATTCGAGAAGCGCGACCACCTCGGCCGCGGGCAGTTCCGGCGCCGCGAGCAGTCCCTGCGCCGCGAAGTCCTTGAACATCCCGCCCCAGGGAAACGCCTCCGCCGACATCGAGCGCGAGGCCACCTGCATTTCCGTGTCGACCACGCCGGGCGAATAGCTCACGATGGAAAGATCCGCCGGAGTGCCCGCCGGCCGCAGCGGCGAATCGAGTTCCGCGCCGAACACCATCCCGGCCATGCGAAGCGCCGCCTTGCTGCTGCAGTACGCGGCGAGCCCCGGCGCGGCGCGCACCGCGGCGCCCGAAGAAAGATTCACGATGCGGATCGCGGCGTGGCGCGGGCTGCGCCGTGCCACGAACCCCATCAGCCAGAGCGGAATCGCGACGTTGACCGAATACACGCGGAGCAGTTCCGCGGCGTCGAGCCGCTGCACGGGCCCGGTCGAGGACGCGCTCGCCGCGTTGTTGACGAGCCCGATGCGGCGCCAGCGTGCTTCGCCGAGCAGTTCGCCGAATGCGCGCTCGATCGACGCGGCCGCCGCCGGCGCATCCTGAAGGTCTGCAGCGAGGTGATGGTAGCGGGCGTGTTCGATGGGGGACGGGCGGCGCGAGACACCCGCGACCTCCCAGCCGCGCGCGAGCAACTGCTTCGCAATCGCGGCGCCGATGCCGGTGCTGGTCCCGGTCACCAGCGCCAGGCGCTGCGCGTCGGCCGCCTCAGGCAATCGGGTAACCCGAGAATTCCTTGACCGTCTTCAGCTCGGTGAGCGAGACGATGCGCGCGACGCCCATCGCAAGGTCGTTGATCCACGCATCCGAAATGCGCTGGTAATCGTCGAGGTCGCGGCAGGCAAAGCGCACCAGGTAATCGTAGGACCCGCTCACCAGGTGGCAGGCGATCACTTCCGGGCACTTGAGCGCGCGCTGCTCGAACTGCTGCAGGGTCGCCTGGCGCTGGTCGACCAGCGTGACCTCGGTGTGCACGACGAAGGCCGGGCCGTCCGCGACCCGTCCGATCACCGCGCGGTAGCCGGCGATGCTGCCCTCGCGCTCGAGCCGGCGCACCCGCTCGAGGCAGGCGCGCGGCGACAGGTTGACCCTGCGGCACAGCGCCTGGTTCGTGACCCGCCCGTCGGCCTGCAGGATCTGAAGGATTTTCCGGTCGATCGCGTCCAGCCGCCTCATGCGGCAATCTTACGCGACCCCGGGTGCACCGGAATGCTGCGGCTTGCGGGCGCGCTGCGCAAATCGAGCCGCAGGGTCAGGCACCAGGCGGACCCGCCGGCCCGCAGGAAAGGCGCGAGCGGCACGACGTGCACGCGGTAGCCGGCGGCGAGCAAGCGCTCGCGCAAGGACCCGGAACAGTGTCCCAGGACGAGGTCCCGCCCAATGCACACGGCGTTGAGGGCGAAGTGCGTGGCGTCATCGCCGTCGACTTGCATCAGCGCGCTGCCTGCCATGTCACGCAGGAGTCGTTGGCTAGTCGCATCGAATGCAGGCGGATGCCAGAGGATTTCCCCGCCCGGCAGCGGGCACAGGCAGGTATCCAGATGATAGAACTGGGGCGAGACCAGGCGCAGCGACAGCGTCGGCACGCCGAACACCGCACGTACCGCGTCGCGCGCCTCGAGGTCCGAGCGCTGGCCCCAGCCGAGCCAGAGCAGGCGCCGCTGCGCGTCCCAGACCGCGTCGCCCGCGCCTTCGAAGCAGATTCCTTCCGGCAGTTCGTGCAGGGACGCGACCTCGCCCGCCCGCAGCATGCGCTCGAAAGCGCGCCGGCCGTGCCGCGGCTCGGGCTGGCGCTCGGGGTGGCGGAATCGCGCCAGCAGCGCGCGGCCGTCGAGCACCAATGCGGCGTTGGCGGTGAACACGAGGTCGGGCAGGCCTTGCACGGCCTCCAGAAGGTTCACCTCGGCCCCGAGGTTGCGGAACACCGACACGAGGCGCCGCCAGCTCGAACGCGCCTCGCGCGATAGCCGCGCCGATTGCGCCGACCAGGCCGGCGGATCCATCCACGGGTTGATCCGGTAACTGACTTCGAAATGTTCCGGCGGACACATCAACAGGCGCGGAGCCTCGGGCCCGGAAAGCGCGGCTGGCGCGACGCTTTCGCGCGGCGCCGGACGGCCCCGGTTCGCCGGCGCCAGGTCGCCGATCGCCGCTTCCAGCCGATCGATGCCCCAGTCGAGGTCGCGCCGGCTGATCGTCAGCGGCGGCGCAATGCGGATCACGGTGTCATGCGTTTCCTTCGAAAGGACGCCGCGCTGCGCCATCCGCTCGACGACCGCGCGCGCATCGATCCCCGAGTCGCACAAGTCAACGCCTGCCCAGAGCCCGATTCCGCGCACTTGCAGCTTCCAGCGCGCGGGCAATGAACGCAGGCGCTCGAGCAAATGCGCGCCCAGCGCCGCAGCGCGCTCGGGCAACTGCTCTTCCTGCAGCACGCGCAGCGACTCCAGCCCGACCGCGGCGGCGAGCGCATTGCCACCGAACGTCGACCCGTGGCTGCCGGGCCCGAAGAGGTCCATCAGATTCGCGTTTCCCACCAGCGCAGACACCGGCACGATGCCGCCGCCGAGCGCCTTGCCGAGCACCAGCGCGTCCGGACGAATGCCTTCGTGCTCGAACGCGAACAGGCGTCCGGTGCGGCCGAGCCCCGACTGCACTTCATCGAGGATCAGCAGGATCCCGTGCCGATCGCACCAGGCGCGCACCTCGCGCAGCCAGCCTGCGGGCGGCAGGATGATGCCCGCTTCGCCCTGGATCGGCTCGACCAGCACCGCGCAACTGCGCCCGGTCCTGGCGCGCTCGAGCGAGCTCAGATCGCCGAAGCGGAAACTGCGAAATCCCGGCGCGAACGGCCCGAAATCGGCGCGGTAGGCAGGCTCCGAGGAGAATCCCACGATGGTCGTGGTGCGGCCGTGGAAATTGCCTTCGGCCACGAGGATCTCGGCCTCGTTCGGGGCGATGCCGCGCACGCGGTAGCCCCAGCGGCGAGCCGCCTTGATCGCGGTCTCGACCGCCTCGGCCCCGGTGTTCATCGGCAGCGCGCGCGCGAAGCCCGAGATGCGGCACAGTTCCTCCAGGAACGGCGCGAGCGTCGTGCTGTGGAAGGCGCGTGAGGTGACGCAGACTTTGTGCAACTGCGCATTCGCAGCCGCGACGAGACGCGGATGGCAGTGGCCGTGGCTCACCGCGGAGTAGGCGCTCATGAAATCGAGATAGCGGCGCCCGTCGGCGTCCCAGATCCAGGCGCCTTCGGCGCGCTCGACGACCACGGGGATCGGCGCGTAGTTGGGCGCGCAGACGGCGCGTTCGCGCTCGATCAGTGCGGCGGAGACCGCAGTGGATGGAAGGCGTTCGCCCGGCAGGCGGGTGGTTTCAAGAGGCAGGTTCGCGTTCATGTGAACAGCATGCCCCGATGTGCCGTGCAACAAACGCTGAAACTGCCGTGCCGTCGCGACCGCTTCGGCGGCAGCGGGCGCCGGCCGCCGCCGAATCGGCGGTACGTCGCGCGCCTACATGCTTCTGCGGTACTGCCCCCCGACGTCGAACAGCGCGTGCGTGATCTGCCCGAGCGAACAGACCCGCACGGCATCCATCAGCACTGCGAAGACGTTTTCATCCTTCACCACCGCCTCGCGCAGGCGCTCGAGCATCGCGGGGGCTGCCCCGGCGTTTTTCTTGTGGAACTCGCGCAGGCGCTTCAGTTGGGAGTGCTTTTCGTCCTCGCTCGAGCGGATCAATTCGATCTTCTGCGGGATCGGATCGGCGTGCGGATTCCTGAACGTGTTGACGCCGACGATCGGATACGAGCCGTCGTGCTTGCGGTGCTCGTAGAGCATCGACTCTTCCTGGATCCTGGAACGCTGGTAGCCCGTTTCCATCGCGCCGAGCACTCCGCCGCGCGAGGAAATCGCCTCGAACTCCTTCAGCACCGCCTCCTCCACCAGATCGGTCAGCTCGTCGATCACGAACGAGCCCTGGTTGGGGTTTTCGTTTTTCGCCAGGCCCCACTCCTTGTTGAGGATGAGCTGGATCGCCATCGCGCGGCGCACGCTCTCCTCGGTGGGCGTGGTGATCGCCTCGTCGTAGGCGTTGGTGTGAAGGGAGTTCGTGTTGTCGTAGGTCGAGATGAGCGCCTGCAGCGTGGTGCGGATGTCGTTGAAGGCGATCTCCTGCGCATGCAGGCTGCGGCCGGAAGTCTGCGAATGGAACTTGAGCTTCTGGCTGCGCTCGTTGGCGCCGTAGCGGCTCTTCATCGCCACCGCCCAGATGCGCCGCGCGACGCGCCCGAGCACCGCGTATTCCGGATCCATGCCGTAGCTGAAGAAGAACGACAGGTTCGGCGCGAAATCGTCGATGTGCATGCCGCGCGCGAGGTAGGCTTCGACGAAGGTGAAGCCGTTGGCGAGGGTGAAGGCAAGCTGCGAGATCGGGTTCGCGCCGGCTTCCGCGATGTGGTATCCGGAGATCGATACCGAGTAGAAGTTCTTCACCTGGTGGTGGATGAAGTACTCCTGGATGTCGCCCATCACCTTGAGCGAAAACTCGGTCGAGAAAATGCAGGTGTTCTGTCCCTGGTCTTCCTTCAGGATGTCGGCCTGGACCGTGCCGCGCACGGTGGCGAGGGTCCAGCAGCGGATCTTCTCGGCCTCGTCCTCGGTCGGCTCGCGCCCGTTTTCCTGCCGGAACTTCTCGAGCTGCTGGTCGATCGCGGTGTTGAAGTACATCGCGAGGATCGTCGGCGCCGGCCCGTTGATCGTCATCGACACCGAGGTGTTGGGCCCGCACAGTTCGAACCCGCCGTAGAGCACCTTCATGTCCTCGAGGGTCGCGATCGACACCCCCGAGTTGCCCACCTTGCCGTAGATGTCCGGGCGCTCGTCCGGATCGAAGCCGTACAGCGTCACCGAATCGAACGCGGTCGACAGGCGCTTCGCCGGCATGTCCGCGGACAGCAGGTGGAAGCGCCGGTTGGTCCGGAACGGGTCGCCCTCGCCCGCGAACATTCGCGTCGGGTCCTCGTTCTCGCGCTTGAAGGCGAAGACGCCCGCGGTGAACGGAAACGAACCCGGCACGTTTTCCTTCAGCTGCCAGCGCAGGATCTCGCCCGGGTCCTCATAGCGCGGCAGGGCGACCTTCGGCAGGTGCGTCCCGGAGAGCGTGACGTGCGTGAGCTTGGTGCGCATTTCCCTGCCGCGGATCTTCACCGCGTATTCGTCGCCCGAGTAGGCCTTCACCGTGTCGGGCCACATTTCGAGGAGCTTTTTCGAGCGCGCATCGAGCTGCGCGGCTTTCTCTTCGATGAGCGGATCGAGCAACCGGCCGTCCTTGCCCGCCTCATCGATCATTCGCCGGGCGGCGACGAGGCTCGCCTGCGCGCGCGCGATGCGCGACTGCTCGAGCGAATGCCGGTGGTAGGCGCGCAGGCATTCGGCGATTTCCGCGAGGTAGCGAACGCGTTTTGCCGGCACTACCGCGTGCACGTTGGAAGATACGCGCGCCGCCGGCACCGGCAGCTTTCCCGTGCCGAGCTTCAGGCCCTTCTCACGCAGCCGTTCCACGAGCGCCGCGTAGAGCGCGGTCACGCCGTCGTCGTTGAAGCGCGAGGCGATGGTGCCGAAGACCGGCATTTCGTCAGGCGCCTGCCGGAACGCCTGGCGGTTGCGCTGCAGCTGCTTCCGCACGTCGCGCAGAGCGTCCTCCGCGCCGCGGCGGTCGAACTTGTTGATCGCGACGAAGTCGGCGAAATCCAGCATGTCGATCTTCTCGAGCTGGCTGGCGGCGCCGAATTCCGGAGTCATGACATAGAGCGAGGCGTCGACGTGCGGCGCGATGGCCGCGTCGCCCTGCCCGATCCCGGAGGTTTCCACCACCACCAGATCGAACCCGGCGGCGCGGCAGGCGGCGATCGCATCGGGCAGGCAGCGCGCGATCTCCGCGCCGGACTGGCGCGTGGCGAGCGAGCGCATGAAGATCCGCCCGCCGTGGATCGCGTTCATGCGGATGCGATCGCCGAGCAGCGCACCCCCGGTCTTGCGCCGCGACGGATCCACCGCGAGGATCGCGATGCCGAGCCTGTCGCCCTGGTCGAGCCGGAAACGGCGCACGAGTTCGTCGGTGAGCGAGCTTTTTCCCGCGCCGCCGGTGCCCGTGATGCCGAGCGCCGGCGCGCGCCGCCCGGCGGCGGCCTCGTGCAATGCCTTTTTCATGCCGCCATCGAGCGCATCGAGCTCGAGCGCGGTGATCAGTTGCGCGAGCGCGCGGCGATCGCCCCCGCCCAGCGCTTCGAGCGTCTTCGGCGCGGCGCCGGCCGGATCGAAGTCGCAGCGCACCAGCATGTCGTTGATCATTCCCTGCAGGCCCATGCGCTGACCGTCCTCGGGCGAGTAGATCCGCGCCACGCCGTAGGACTGCAGTTCGCGGATTTCCTCCGGCACGATGACCCCGCCGCCGCCGCCGAACACCTGGACGTGCGCGCCGCCGCGGCTGCGCAGCAGATCCACCATGTACTTGAAGAATTCCAGGTGCCCGCCTTGATAGGAGGACACCGCAACGCCCTGCACGTCCTCTTCGAGCGCCGCGGTGACGATCTCTTCGACCGAGCGGTTGTGCCCGAGATGGATCACCTCGCACCCGGAGGCCTGAAGGATGCGGCGCATGATGTTGATCGACGCGTCGTGGCCGTCGAACAGGCTCGCCGCGGTGACGAACCGGATCTTGTGTTTCGCCTTGTAAATCAGGCTCTTGGATTCCGAGAGATCGGTCATGACCCTCCTCCGGGGCACATCAGCGTACTTAACGTTTACGTAAACGTCAACTCACCACAAAGCGATGCGGGCGCCGGTGCGCCAATCGCGAAGTTTGCCGCCGGAAGCTTGGCAGTCCTCGGAAGGGCATGCAAGACTTCCCCCGGCCCCAGGCCAGCCATGGCGCCCCGAGCCCCCGGACCGTTCACCTCGCTCGACGAAGATGCGCTGCGCGCGCTCGCGCCGCACGGCGTCATACGGAATTTCCCCAGGCACGCGGTGATCGTCAACGAGGGCGACGACACCGATGCGCTGTACGTCCTGCTCGCGGGCCGCGTGAAAGCCTTCGTCGGCGACGAGCAGGGGCGCGAAGTCGTCGTCAACACGATCGGGGTGGGCGATTATTTCGGCGAACTGATCCTCGACGGCGGCCCGCGATCGGCTTCGGTGATGGCGCTCGAGCCGTGCCGCACGCTCGCGATTCCGCGCCGCGACGTGCTGGAGATGCTGGCGAACAACCCTGCGTTCGCCCGGGACCTGATCGAAAAGCTGATCGGCAAGGTGCGCAGCCTCACGATGCGCGTGCGCGACCTCGCGCTGAAGGACGTCTACGGCCGCTTCCTGCAGTTCGTCAACGACCACGCCATCGAGGACGGCGAGACCCGCGTCGTGCCCGAGCGCCTGACGCAGCAGGACATCGCGGCGCGAATCGGCGGATCTCGCGAAATGGTGAGCCGCGTCGTCCGGGATCTCACCGAGGGCGGATACATCTCGGTCGAGCGCAAGCGCATCCGGGTGCTGAAGCGGCTTCCATTGCGCTGGTAGCGGCACGACACGGAACTGTGCATGTGACGTGTTTTCGGTGCGTCATCGCACCTCGTGCGCCAGCGGTGCGACGCCTACAGTGACCTCCAACCGGCGCAATCACGCGACGGTCCGCGAATCCCTGCAAGAGGGCGAGCGGCGAAAGGAGGGTGGACCGATGGACGGCAATCTTTTCTTCGACGTGATGTTCGCGCTTGGCGGTCTCGGTTCGGTGCTGTGGCTTGCCTTCGGCGCGTGGCTGAGCCTCGGCAGGGACGCGGTCGACCTGGATATCGCGAATTTTCCGAAACCGCGACTTGGCAAGGGATTGCCAGAGACGCAGTTCTAGCGTCCCGAGTCGCAAGTTCGCATGCGAATAGTCCGCGTTTTTGTCCGATCTCGTGATTCCCCGCGCTTCCCGCCGTTGCGGGGAATCATGAGACATCGAAGCAGCCCTCGGGCACGAACATGGCCCTATGCGCACCGCCGTGGTTGCAGTGCCTCGGGACTTCGGCAACAACGGCCGAAGTCCCGAGATCGAAGAACACCATCACGAATTTCGGACTCAGCAGACTAGCGCCGTAAGGCGCCGCGCTCGTCCGCGTCCTCGCCGAGACGGGCGATCGCCCTGCGCAGGAATTCCATCTGCCGCGCCGCGTTGGTGCAGCCCTTGCAGATCGCCAGATGCAGGCGCAGCGCGACCCGGTCCAGGAAGCCGAGCTTCCGGTCCAGCCCTTGTGACGCGAGCCGCGTGGCTTCTTTGCAGGTGATGATCATTTTCCGAACCAGTTCGCCTGCAGGCATTCGCGCAGCGACATTCGCGCGCGGTGCAGCAGTACCCAGCAATGCGTCGGCGTCAGGCCGAGTTCCTTACAGATTTCCCCGGTTTCGCAGCCGAGGTGCTCGCGCATCATGAAGGTCCGCGCCGTCTTGGCCGGCAGCCGCGCGAGGCACTCCTCCAGCTTGGCGTAGAACTGCTGCTGCGCGAGCGAGGCGTCGGGGTCGGACCAGGCGGCCGGCATCTCGATCCAGTGCCCGCGTGAATCGAAGAGGGCGTCGAAATCGGAGGTTTCCTCGTCCGCGCCGAGCGCAATCTCGCGCGCCGACCGGCGGATGTGGTCGATGATCTTGTGCTTGAGGATCCCGGTGAGCCAGGTGCGCAGGTTCGAGCGGCCGCCGAACCCGCTTTCGTTCGCGAGCGCTGCGAGCAGGGTTTCCTGAACTGCGTCCTCCGCGGCGTCCTTGTCGCGCAGTTGCAGGCTCGCGTACCGCAGCAAATAGGGTCTGTGGCGTTCGACCCCGGAGCGAAAATCGTCCATCGGCGGCGCAGTTTACCAGCGCGATGCCGCGTGAAACTCAGCTGCGGTACGAAGGATCCTTCGCATCGATGATCCGTTGCAATGCCGCGAACACGTCTTCGCAGGTGCGCGGTTCGCCCGGTCCCGATTCGCGCACCGAGCGTTCGATCGCCTGCGGCGAAATCCGCCGCAGCGCGCCCGCAGAGGCCGCCGCGATCTGCACGTCGCAGGCGCGCTGCAGGGTCCACAGCCACAGGAACGCCTCGGGAACCGAGCTTCCCCACGCGAGCAGGCCGTGGTTCCTGAGGATCACGGCGTGCCGGTTCTCGATGTCGTGCACCAGGCGCTCCCTTTCGGCGAGTTCCACCGTGACGCCCTCGAACTCGTGGTAGGCGATCTGCCCCTGGAGTTGCGCGGCGTAGAAGTTGGCCGGCGAAAGCCCGTCCTCGAGGCACGCCACCGCCATCCCCGTGGTCGTATGCGTGTGCATCACGCATTTCACTTCCGGATTGGCCCCGTGCAGCGCGGAGTGGGTCACGAATCCGGCGCGGTTCACCGGCCATTGCGTTTCGCGCAGGGGATTTCCGTCGAGATCGATCAGAATCAGGCTCGAGGCGGTGATTTCACGGTAGTGCAGGCCGAACGGATTGATGAGAAACCGCCCCTCGTCGCCCTCGACGCGCAGCGTGATGTGATTGAAGATCAACTCGGTCCAGCCGAGATGATCGAAGATGCGGTAAGCAGCCGCGAGCTGGACGCGCGCCGCCTGCTCGGCCTCGCTCACCGGAAATTCCTCGAGCCTTCGCGCCGCGCCGTCCTGCCAGTAGATCGTCATCGAAACTCGAAGATGCGCTCGGCATTGCCGCTGCGCACGCGATTGCGAACGCCCTCGGGAAGCCGGTCGACGCGTGCCAGGCAGCCGATCGGATCGCCGATGGTGTGTGGATAGTCCGAGCCGTAGAGGAGGCGCTCGGAACCGAAAACGCGGACTGCCATCGCGAGCGCGTCGTCGCTGAAGACCACCGAGTCGGCCCAGATGCGGCGCGCGTACAGGCTCGGCTTTTCGTTCACCTTCACGCGGCAGGCCGGGATGTGCTCGTAGCACTGGTCGAGCCGGCCGATGAGATAAGGCAGCGCGCCGCCGCCGTGGCTCGCGATGATCCTGAGGTTCGGATAGCGATCGAGGAAGCCGTCGAAAATCATCCGCGACACGGCGAGCGAGGTGTCGAAGGTGAAGCCGATCGACGCGGTGAGCTGGAATTCGGCCATGCCGAGCGCGCCCACCCCCGGCGGCGCGGTCGGGTGCACCAGCACCGGCAGGCGTTTCGCGTCGATCGCCTTCCAGACCGGCGCGAACAGCGGATCGGTGAGCGGCCGCTCGGCGATGTTCGCGAGCACCATCACGCCGCAGGCGCCCGCCTTCACCGCCCGCGCCAGTTCCTTCAGCGCCGCCCTGGGATGCTGCCACGGCAGCGAGCAGAACCACTGGATGCGGTCGGGAAAGACCTTGCGCGCGCGAGCCATCTCCTCGTTCATGGTGCGCGCGGCCTTCAGGCTCACCGCCTCGCCGCCCCAGTAGCAGTTCGGGCAGGTGAGCGAGACGACGGCGACGTCGATTCCCGCGCGATCCATGTTCTTCACCCGCAGGTCCCAGTCGAACATCTCCGGCACCGGCGTCATGAACGGCGCGCCGTCGAGATGGATCGCGCGCAGGCCGCCCGCGACCTTCGCCAGCGTGTACCGTGGCCGGCCGTGCTTTTCGAGCAGCGCGAGCCACTCGTGGTTGAGCATGTGGGTGTGTACGTCGACGACGGGCACCATGTCAGTCCACCTTCGCGCCTGAGGCGCGCACGGCTTCGGCCCAGCGGGCGGCGTCGCTCTTGATCACCTCTGCGAACTGCTCGGGTGAATTCGGCGGCGACGGTTCCATGCCGAATTTGCCGAGCAGTTCCCGGAAATCGGCCGTGTTCTGGAATTTCTGCATCTCCGCACCGAGCCGCTGCACGATGGCGCGCGGAGTGCCTGCCGCGACCACCACGCCCTGCCAGGCCTGCCAGTCGAAACCCGGCACGGTGCGCGCGATCGGCGGCACCTCCGGCAGGAGCGCCGTCTGCCGCGCCGAAGAGGTTCCCAGCCCGATCACCTTTCCTGCCTTGATCTGCGGCACCGCGACGGTCGCGTCGGCGAACATCACCTGCACGTTGCCGTTGATTACGTCCGGTAGTGCGCCCATCGTCCCCTTGTACGGCACGTGCCGGATATCGAGACCGAAGTCCTTCTTCAGCACCTCCATGAACAGGTGATGCGGGCTGCCGCTGCCGACCGAGGCGTAGTTGTATTTGCCGGGGCTCGACTTGATCAGGTCGAGCATCTCCCGGACGGTTCTCGGCGAAAAGGTCGGCGCCGCGATCAGGAAGAAATCGACGAAACCGACCTGTGACACGGGCGCGAAATCCTTGATCGGATCGATCGCGGGCTTCTTGTAGAGCGCCGGGCTGATGCCGAGCGTGGTCGAAGTCACCATCATCAGCGTATAGCCGTCGGCGGGCGCGTTCTTCACCTGCTCCGCGGCGAGCAGCGTTCCGGCTCCGGGGCGGTTTTCGACCACGATCGGCTGCCCGAGCGCGGGCGAAAGTCGCTCGGCGATTGCGCGCCCGAGCGTGTCCGTGAGCGCGCCGGGCGGATACGGAACCACCATCTTTACCGGCCGGCTGGGCCAGGTGTCCTGCGCGATCGCGATCGAAGCGCACAGGGCGAGCGCGAGGACAGCAGTGATTCGATTCAGCATGCCGGGGTCTCCAGAGTCGGGTCGCAAGACTAGTCCGGCCGCGCCCCAGAAGCAACCGCCGCCCGCGACCGTTTCACTTCCGAACACCTAACCCCGGGGTCAGGTCTCGGACCTGACCCCGGGGTTACTCTTTCCAGTAGCGATCGCGCAGGAGCCGTTTGTAGAGCTTGCCGGTCGGGTGCCGCGGCAGCGCGGGATCGAAATCGATCGAGCGCGGGCACTTCAGATGCGACAGGTGCGCGCGGCAGAATTCGATCAGTTCGGCGGCGAGTTCCGGGCCCGCGTCCTGCATCCGCATCGGCTGCACCACCGCCTTCACCTCCTCCCCGAACTCCTCGTTCGGCACGCCGATCACCGCGACGTCGGCCACCTTCGGATGGGTGACGAGGAGGTTCTCCACCGCCTGAGGGTAGATGTTGACGCCGCCCGAAATGATCATGAAGTGCTTGCGGTCGGTGAGGAAGAGAAAGCCGTCCCCATCGACGTAACCGACGTCGCCGAGCGTCGACCAGCCTTCGCGGCTGCGCGAGGCCGCCGTCTTCACCGGATCGTTGTGGTATTCGAACGCCGGGCCGTCGGCGAAGTAGATCGTGCCGGTTTCGCCAACCGGCAATCGGTTGCCGTCGTCGTCGAGGATGCGAAGTTCACCCAGCAGCGCGCGCCCTACGGTTCCGGGCCGCGCGAGCCACTCCTGCGAATCGCAGGCGACGTAGCCGTTGCCCTCGGTGGCGGCGTAGTACTCGTAGAGCACCGGTCCCCACCATGCGATCATCGCCTGCTTCACCGGCACCGGGCAGGGCGCCGCGGCGTGAATCGCAACCCGAAGCGTGGAGTGGTCGTAGCGCTCGCGCGTCTCCTCGGGCAGCTTCAGCATGCGAGCGAACATGGTCGGCACCCACTGGCTGTGGGTCGCGCGGTGGCGCTCGATCAGCGCAAGCGCTTCCTCGGCATCGAAGCGCTCCATCACGACCGAGGTGCCGCCGAAGCGCATGACGTTCAGATTGAAATGCAACGGTGCGGCGTGATAGAGCGGCGCGGGCGACAGGTACACCGTATCAGGCCCGAGCGCGTAGAGTTTGGCTACGGTTTTCATCATCGGGCTTGGCGCGTCGATCGCTTCGTCGAGCAACTCGGTCCGGACGCCCTTCGGCCGTCCCGTCGTTCCGGAGGAGTACAGCATCGAGCGTCCTGCGCTCTCGTCGCCGATGCGCCGCGCGGGCTGCGCCGCGAGCGCGCGCGCCCAGGATTGGTGTCCCGGCAGCTCGCCGTCGACCGCAAATCGCGACCGCAGCCCGGGAATGCGGATGAGGAGCTGTTCCGCCTGCCCGGCGAGGCTTGCCGAGACGATCAACAGCTTCGCCCCGCAGTCGCGAACGATGTACTCGGCCTCCCCGGTCGAGAGCCGCGTGCTCATCGCGGTGACGAACAGCCCGGAGCGCTGCGCGGCAAAGTAGATCTCGAAATAGCGTGCGCAGTTCTCGAGCAGCAGCGCGATTACGTCGCCCCGCTTCAATCCCAGCGCGCGGAACAACTGTGCGCCCTGGTTGGAACGGTCTTCGAGCTGACGGTAGGTGACGACTTCGCCCGTTCGCGCCATGAGGTACGCGGGTCTTTCGGGCGTGCGCTGGGCGTGGTGGCAGGGGTGGTACACGTGCGCCGGACAGGTTGTTGACCAAAGCCAATACTACCGGCTGAGCACCGCCGGGGACCGTCAACGGCCGTGGCCCCGTGAACCGGGCCGCTATTTCTCGAACATTTCGCCGAAGAGTTCGCGCACCTTTCCTCGCGCGCTGGCGAGCGCGTTGCGCCCGCGGGGCGTCGCCCGATAAATCCGGCGTCCGCTGCGGCCTTCCCGCAGCAGTTCGGAGCGCAGGTAGCCCTGCCGCTCCAGGCGATGGAGCTGCGGGTACAGCGTGCCCGGGCTCAATCGATAGCCGTGGTGCGCAAGCTCTTCGATCAGCCACAGCCCGTAGAACGGCGCCTTCGCGGCGTGGTGCAGGATATGCAGGCGGACCAGTCCCGCGAAAAGGTCGAGACTTTCTCCGCCACGTGACTTGCTTGCGGACTTCGATGCTTTCAACGCCCCCTTCCAGGTGCGATCGCTTCCGGGAACCAGCGCAACAATTGTAACGATTTTCGATAACGTCAGCCGATACGCTTGATCCAGCGCAATTGCGCAGCCCGGGTTTTGGCTAGCGTGGTGCCGAATCCGTCATCCGCATGTTCCAGACCATCCAGAGAGGCGCACCATGAAACCCATCGGTTCATCGAGCTGGTTCCCAGTGATCGCCGCCGCGATGCTCGCGGCCGCGTCCCTGCCGGCGGCGCAGGCCCAGTCCGCCCGCGGCACCGTGAAGGACGCCGGAAACCAGGCGGTCGCCGGCGCTACGGTGTACCTCGTGCCGGCGGCAGACGTGGCGAAGCTCGCCAAGGCACCCACCTTCCAGATCCGGCGCGACGCCGCAGATGACGAGCCGATGGAGGACAACCTCGCCGCGAACCGCGACAAGTACGCGCAGGCCATCACCGACTCAGGCGGGAATTTCAACATCGCCAAGGTGGCCGACGGAAAGTACTTCGTTTACGTGCAGCCGACCGACGCGGAGCACCTGCCGGGTGGCGATCTCGCCAACAAGTCGATGTCCTCGGCGGAACTCGCCGCCAAGCCCCTGGCGATCCAGGTCTCCGGAAAGATTCCGGCCGACGCGGTCTTCGTCGGCACCTCGCGATGCCTCGCGTGTCACTCGAAGTACTCCGACGTGAAGAAAACCCTGCACCGGCTCGGCATCACGGTGGTCGGCAAGCCGAGCAAGCTGCAGGACCATTCGCGCTTCCCGGCCTTCAATGCGGGGCTCGACAAGCTGCTCGCGGGCGCGAAGTTCTACTTCTACGGCTACGACAAGGGCCGCGGCTTCGACAAGTACCAGGTTTCGCAGAAGCCGCCCGCGGACGCCACGAGCGTCAGCTTGACGGCGACATTCTTCAAGGACAAGGACGGGACACTCAAATTCCGTACCGAGAACGCGAAGGATCCAAGCGACCCGGCGCGCACCTATCCGGTCGAGATGACCTACGGCGGGGGTCTCTACAAGCAGCGCTATCTGTTCCGTGTCGGAGATTCCACCTACCCGTTCCTGCAGTTCAACACCGAAGGCAGCGACGCCAACGCAGATCGCACCCGCAAGTCCTGGCGCGACTACCACGCCGACTGGCTGTACGACGAGCAGGCGAAAAAACTCACCGATCCGCCGGCGAAGAAATCCTTCGAGATCGAGTGCGCGGCCTGCCACTACAGCGGCTACCGCCTGACGCCCACCGTGGCGGGCGGGTTCGTCGCGGGCGCGGCGAACGATCCCAACGGCGAGGCCGACCTCGACGGCGATGGCCGCCCGAACGAGCTCAACATGGGCTGCGAGGTCTGCCACGGCGCAGGCTCGGCGCACGTGGGTGCCACCAAGGCGAAGCGCGGCGCGACGATCGTCAACCCGAGAAAGCTCGCCGCCGAGCGCTCGATGGTGATCTGCAACCAGTGCCACAGCCGGCCGCAGGGCACGATGAAGAACGACCAGCCGATCAGCAAGGATAACCGGATGCTGACGCCCGGCATCAGCCGCAACGAGTACCTCGTGAACCACACCACGCGCGAGGACGGCGCGCAGCGCGACTTCTGGGACGACGGCGTGCATTCCAAGTCGCACCACCAGCAGGCCACGGACCTCGTGCGCTCGAAAAAATACATCAACGCCACGCAGACCATGACCTGCGCGGACTGCCACGACCCGCACGGCACGACGGGGCTGAAGCACCAAGTCAAGCTCGATGCGCGCGACGCGAAGAATTCGCTGTGCGCGAGCTGCCACAAGGCGGTCGAGATGAAGGCCCACACCGCGAAAACCGTCGGCGCCGAGCACGAGCAGATCAACTGCATCAACTGCCACATGACCAAGACGATGCAGACCGGTGCCGGCCTGGGCAAAGGGCGCGATGGCAAGGACGGCAAGAACTACTGGATGAACGACATCAGCTCGCACCTGTTCGACGTGCCGCGCAAGACGAACCCTGCGGTGAAGGGCGTCGAACCCGGCCGGGCGATGCCGATCCCGTACACCAACGCCTGCGGTGCCTGCCACGACGCCGGAAACCTCTAGGGACCTGTCGCCGCCACCCGGCCTGCCGCGAACGTGAAAAGCTGACGCACGCCGCGGCGGGCGGTTGCGGACAGTGCTCCGCCGCCCTTCGCTGATGCTACAGCGCCCGCGCGACCCTGCGGAAGTGATGCCCCAGGATCGCGAGTTCGACCGCGATGCCGAACTTGCGCGGACTCGCGACGAGCGTCGTTGCGAGCAGGCGCCAGTACCCGAACCGTCCGCGCTGCCACACCCCGAGCAGCCAGAACGAGGCGGCAAACGCACGCACGTCCGACCAGGAAAGCCGCAGCCGCGGTCCGCGCGGCCGGTAAGCGGCGAGAAACGTCCGGATGCGCCGGTAATAGGGCCCGGGTTCGTAGAGTTTGCGCATCAGTTCGCGATAACCCTGGATCAGGATCTCGCGATCGAGCCGCGTGACGAAATTGATCGCCGCGGCGGTGTTGTTGCCGCAACTTTCGGCGAGCAGGCGCCCCTCGCGCGCGAGGCGCGCGTAGAGCGCGGTCTGCGGCAACGCATTGAGCAGTCCCACCATCGCGGTCACCACTCCCGAGCGCTGGATGAATTCGAACTGGCGCTGGAAAATGTCTTCGCCGTCGCTGTCGAAGCCGACGATGAATCCGCCCATCACCTCGAGCCCGGCGTTCTGCAGCGTGCGCGTCACTTCCTTCAAATCGCGCCGGCGGTTCTGGGTCTTGCCGCATTCCTCGAGCCCCGCGAGCGAGGGCGTCTCCAGTCCGAGGAACACCTTCCTGAACCCTGCGCGCACCATCAACTCGAGCAGTTCCGCATCGTCGGCAAGGTTGACCGAGGCTTCGGTAAAGAAACCCATGCCGCTTGCGGTGCGCTCGCGCCAGCGGATCAGCTCCCGAAGCAGCTCGCGAGCCCGTTTTCGGTTGCCGATGAAATTGTCGTCGACGAGGAATACGCGGTCGCGCCAGCCCGCCGCGCGCAGCGCGTCCAGTTCGCGCACGACCTGTTCGGGGTCCTTGGTCCGCGGCACGCGTCCGTTCATCACCACGATGTCGCAGAACTCGCACTCGAACGGGCAGCCGCGCGAGAACTGCACGGGCATCGTCACGTAATCGCGCACCCGCACCAGGTCCCACCGCGGCACCGGAGTCCGGCGCACGTCGGGCCAGTCGTGCGAGCGGTAAAGCGATTTCAACGTGCCGTTCGCGAGATCCGAGACCAGCTCGCCGATCACGCCCTCGGCCTCGCCGCAGACGAAATGCGGAACTTCAGGGAAGTCCGCGTGGCCGGTCGTGAACAGCGGACCGCCGGCGACCACCGGCCGGCCGAGCTCTGAGCAGCGGCGTGCCACTTCGTGCGCTGCTTCGCCGTGCACCACCATGCCGGAGAGAAACACCGCGTCGGCCCAGCGGATCTGCGCGTCCGAAAGTGCCGAGACGTTCTGATCGACGAGCAGCAATTCCCAGTCGCGGGGCAGCATCGCCGCGACCGTAAGGAGCCCGAGCGGCGGAAACGCCGCACGCTTGGCAACGAACGGCAGCACGTGCTGGAAGCTCCAGAACGTCGCCGGCGTGCGCGGATAGACGAGCAGGATCTTCATCTGCCTCCCTCCACGGGGCAATCGAACATGCTGGGCGCCCGGCAAGGGCATCACAAGCACCCCACCCGCGATTCTTATTTTCGGTCAAGATTCGACAGTGCGCGCCATGAACCTTCGTACCAATGCGATCGCCGGCGCCCTCGCCGCCGCCGCGCTATTCGGCGCGAGCACGCCATTCGCGAAACTGCTGCTGGGCGAAGTCTCGCCCTGGCTGCTCGCGGCGGTGCTTTATCTGGGCAGCGGTCTGGGCCTGGGCGCGTGGATCGCGCTTCGTCCGCGCTCCGATCCAGTGCCACGCATCGAGCGCCGGGACTGGCCATGGCTTGCGGCCGCGATCGCATCCGGCGGTGTGGTCGCGCCGGTGCTGCTCTTGTCAGGGCTCGCCGTGACCAGCGCAGGCGCGAGTTCGCTGCTGCTCAATCTCGAAGCGGTGTTCACCGCGCTGATCGCGTGGACGGTGTTCCGCGAAAATGCCGGCCCGCGCGTGTTTACCGGGTGGCTTGCGATCGTCGCGGGCGGCGTGCTGCTCGCGTGGGAGCAGGCGCCGGGCGCAGGCGGACTCGCGGGGCCGTTGCTCGTCGCGGCCGCCTGCCTCGCCTGGGCGATCGACAACAATCTGACGCGCAAGGTCGCGGGCGGCGACGCGGCGCTCATCGCCTGCCTGAAAGGACTCGTCGCGGGCGCCGTGAATCTGGTGCTCGCGCTGGCATCGGGCGCTGCGCTGCCCGCGATCGCATCGCTCGCCGGAGGCGCCGTGGTGGGATTTCTCGGCTACGGCGTGAGCCTCGCGCTGTTCATCGTCGCGCTGCGCCAACTGGGGACGGCACGCACCAGCGCGTACTTTTCCATCGCGCCGTTTTTCGGAGCGGCCCTTGCCCTTGTGCTGCTCGCCGAGCAGCCGGGAACGGCGTTCTGGATGGCGGCAGCGCTGATGGCGCTCGGAGTCTGGCTGCATGTCAGCGAGCGCCACGGCCATTTCCATGTGCACGAGACGAGCGAGCACGCACACGCCCACGTGCACGACGAGCACCACCGGCATGCACATGCGTTCGAGTGGGATGGCGGGGAACCGCATACCCACCCGCATCGCCACGAACCTCTCGCGCACGCGCATCGGCACGACCCTGACTTGCACCACCGGCATCGGCACTAAAATCCCACGAAGCTTGGACCCCCATCATCACGCCAGCAGATCGCAGGACACCGGCCGCGCATTTGCGCTCGGTGTCGCGCTCAATGCGGCGTTCGTCGTCGTCGAGGCGGGTTTTGGCTTCTACGCCGATTCGCTCGCGCTGCTCGCCGACGCCGGTCACAACCTCTCGGACGTGCTCGGCCTCGCGCTCGCGTGGGGCGCTGCGGCGCTCGCGCGCCGCCCGCCGGGCGGGCGCTTCACCTACGGCCTGCGCGGCTCTACGATCTGGGCGGCGCTCGCCAACGCGATGATTCTGCTCGTTGCGGTCGGGGCCATCGCCTGGGAGGCGTTGAACCGATTCGGCGCGCCGCAGCCGGTCGCCGCGGAGATCGTCATCTGGGTCGCGCTCGCGGGCGCGCTCGTCAACGGCGCAAGCGCGGCGCTGTTCCTTCGCAGCCGCAAGCACGATCTGAACGCGCGCGGCGCCTTCCTTCACATGGCGGCCGATGCCGCGATCTCCCTCGGCGTCGCAATCGCGGGTGTCGCGATTCTTTGGAGCGGCTGGGGCTGGCTCGATTCCGCGGTGAGCCTCGTCATCGCCGCGTTCATCGTCGCCGGCACCTGGGGCCTGATGCGTGAAGCGCTCGCGCTGGCACTGCACTCGGCACCGCGCGAAATCGAACTGCCGGCAGTGCGCGCGCAACTCGAGGCGCTGCCGGGAGTAACGGGGGTTCACGATCTGCACGTCTGGGCGATGAGCACCACAGAGATTGCCCTCACGGCGCACCTGGTGATTCCCTCGGGGCACCCGGGCGATGCGTTCCTCGCAAGCGCCGCGCACGCGCTGGAGGCGCGATTCCGCATCGGCCACGCGACCCTGCAGATCGAGCGCGGCGACGATGCCGCGCCCTGCCATCTCGCGCCCGACGACGTGGTGTAGCGCTATTTCGGGGGCTCGCGGCGGAAGCTCTTGCCGACGACCTTGCCGTTGACGAACTGGATCGAAATCACCGCGCCCCCGGCGACCCATTTCGAGCTGCCGCCCGAGACGCCGAGCACGCTCAGGCCACCGGATTCGGTCGCGGGACCGAGCAGCACCAAGACCTCCTGCTCGCTCATGCCATCCTGGATCTTCGCGTAGTTCTCCTGCGTCACCTTGGAACAGGCGGCTAGCAGCAGCGCCAGTGCCACTGCAGTAACGAGCACTCTCATGACGGAACGATCCAAGGGTTCACCGGCGTGCGCCGCTCGCGGCTCATGCGTCTTCCTCCGAGGAAAGGCTTTCTACGATGGGGCAACTGCGCGGATCGCGTTCGGCGGCGCAGGCGGTGACGAGCGCCGCGAGCGATCGCCGCACCCGTTCGAGGTCCGCAAGCTTGTGTTTGACGTCGGCGAGCTTCGCCGCTGCGAGCTTGCGCGCGCGGTTGCAATCGGGCGTGCGCTCGAGGCGCAGCAGCTCCGCGATCTGCGCGAGGGTGAAACCGAGTGCCTGCGCCCGCCGGATGAAACGCAGCCGCCGCACCGTATCCTCACCGTAGCGGCGAACGCCGCCCGAGGGCCGCCGCGGCGCCTCGATCAGCCCGCGTCGCTGGTAATAGCGTACCGTTTCGACATTCACGCTGCAGGCCTTCGCCACCGTCCCGATCGTCAGTTCACGCATCCGGCGCCCCTTGACTCCGTACTCCGGTACGGAGTGTACGATGTCCCGCGATGATCCGTCCCGCCCCTGAATCGGCTTCCATCGTCGCCGGCGCCGCCTCGGCGATCGGCGCCTCCGCCTGCTGCGTGCTGCCGCTCGCGCTCGTGACGATCGGTGTCGGCGGCGCATGGGTCGCGCAACTGCGCGAACTGGAGCGCTTCTATTACGTATTCGTCGCCGTGGCGCTCGCCGCCTTCGCTTATGCCTTCTACCGGCTCTACCTTCGTCCGGCGACCGACTGCGCGCCCGAGAGCGCCTGCGCGATGCCCTCGACGCGCCGCCGCCAACGCATCGCGTTCTGGATCACGCTTGTCACCGCCAAGGCGCTCGTGCTTTCGCCCTTTTATGTTCCGCTTCTCTTGGGCTAGCACCGCAACCCTCGTCGTGGCACTCGCGGCGTTTGCAGCAGAGCCCGCGCGCGTCGTGATGGATGTGCCGTCGATGAATTGCTCGCTCTGCCCGATCTCGGTGAAAAAGGCGCTCGAGCGCGTGCCGGGAGTGATCGAGGCGAAAGCCGACCTGGCCACGAAGACCGCCGAAGCGAAATACGATCCGGACAGGACTTCGCCCGATGCGCTCGCCAAGGCGGTGAGTAATGCAGGTTTCCCTGCGACCCCGAAATGAACGGCGCCGTTCTGGAAAGCACGCTCACCTGTCCGCATTGCGGCCACGCGAGCCTGGAATCGATGCCCGAGGACGCCTGCCTGTTTTTCCACGCTTGCGCGGGTTGCGGCGAGCGACTCGCTCCGAAGCCGGGCGATTGCTGCGTGTTTTGCAGCTACGGCTCGGTCCCCTGTCCGCCTCAGCAGTCGGGCAGCGGGTGCCGCGACTGAGGGACTACTTCCCGCGGTTGCGCAGCATCTCGGCGCGCGCATTGCGCAATTCGTTCGACCACCGCGACTCGATGTGGGCGAGCACTGCGCGGATCTCGTCGTCGCTCAGCACCGAGGCGTAGGCCGGCATGTCGCTTTCGTAGTCCTTCGGTGCGTGCGGCGGCACGAGTCCGTATTTCGTGATCGCGAACAGCAACTCGGGCGGGTGATGCCAGGTATGGCCGCTGTCGTCATGCGGCGGCGCGGGCAGACGGCCGTTCGAAAGTCGCGAGCGCCAGTTCGGCTGTCCTTCGAGATTCGCGCCGTGGCAGGACGCGCAATGCTTGGCATACAGTTCGGCGCCGCCTGCGACGGGCGCGGGATCCGACGGCCGCTCGCCGCAACCGGCAAGTACGAGCGCCAACACCAGCCACGCGCTTCTCATGCCACGCGCACCACGGCCATCATGCCGCTCGCCTGATGCCCGAGCACGTGGCAGTGAAGCATCCAGTCGCCGGGGTTGTCGGCGACGAATGCGACCTCGGCGCGGCTGTCCGGATCGAGCAGCACCGTGTCCGCCCACGGTCGCTCGGGCTCGGGCTTGCCGTCGCGCGACAGCACCCGAAACACGTGTCCGTGAAGGTGAATCGGGTGGTGCCATGCGGTGTCGTTCGCAAACTCGATGACCTGCGAGCTGCCGCGCGCGAAGCTGAGCAGCGGTTCGTGGCGGTGATCGGTTTCCGCGATCGGCCGGCCGTTCACCATCCACGCCATCCCGTGGCGCATGGCGCCCATCGGCAGGCGCCCCATCATGCCGCCCTCGAAGCGGACGCGGTGGCGCTCGGCGCGCCCGAGATCGGGCTCGGCGATCGGATTGGGCATGAGCGCGGGCACGGGTCCGAAGGTGCTGCGGATCGCGGCCTCGTCGGAGTACGCGAGATCGAGCAGGCGGTAGGCGCGCTGCCGGTAGAAATCGTCGATCACCCGGTGGCGGCTGCCGGAGGCTGCCGTGCAGTCGAGAATCAGGTCCGCGCGCATGCCTGGTCCGAGGACGATGCGCTCGGCGCGGCGAGGCGCCACGGGCTGGCCGTCGTGGGCGATCACCGCCGGCTCATGGCCCTCGAAGCGCAGCCCGAAAATTCGCGCCGTGGCGGCGTTGACGAGCCGCAGGCGGATGCGCTCGCCCGAGCGCACCGCGAAATTCTCCCGGATGCTGCCATTCACGGTCACGGTGTTGCCGATCCGTCCCGCGTGGCTCGCGTCCATGAAGTTGCCGAAGTCCGCGACCATCCGTGCGCTGCGATCGAGCCGCCAGTCGGAGAGCACCCAGACGAGATCGCGATCGACTGCCGGCGGCTCTCGTTCCTCGACGACGAGCGCCCCATACAGGCCGCGGCCGACCTGCTCGGCGCTCGCGAGGTGCGGGTGATACCAGTAGGTGCCGGCGTCCGGGAGATCGAACTCGTACACGAAGCGCCCGCCGCGCGCCGCGATCGGCGCCTGCGTCAGATGCGGCACGCCGTCCATCGCGTTCGGCACGCGCAGGCCGTGCCAGTGGATCGTGGTCTCCGCGTCGAGTGAATTTTCGACTTCTGCGCGCAGCCGCTCGCCCTGGCGGTAACGCAGCACCGGGCCGGGCACGACGCCGTTGTACGACCAGGTCTCGGTCTGCGGATGCGCCGCGCCCACGAGATTCTGCCGCGAGCGCTGGGCCCTCAACTGCCATGCGGCGGACCTGGCCGCGGGAGGCCATGCGGCCGTGGCCGCCAGGGTCGTCAATGCGAGGAACTGGCGCCGCTTCATCGAGTCCCGGCTAATGTACCGAGTCCGAAATCCGTGATGGTTTTCTTCGATCTCGGGACTTCGGCCGTTGTTGCCGAAGTCCCGAGACACTGCAACAACGGCACTGCGCGTAGGGCCATGTTCGTGCCCGAGGGTTGCTTCGGTGTCTCATGATTCCCCGCAACGGCGAGAAGCGCGGGGAATCACGAGATCGGACAAAAAAAGCAGAATATCCGTACGCGAACTCGTGACTCGCCACGCTAGCGCCGCGCAGAAGCGAGCGCCTCGTCCACCAGTTTCTTGAGCTGTTCGTAGCCGAAGCTCGGCAGCGGCCTGCCGTTGACGAAAAATTCCGGCGTCTTGGTGACGTTGAGTACCCGCGCGTCTTCGAGGTCCTGCGCGATGACCCGCGCGACTTCGGGCGCCGCCATGTCGATTCGCACGCGTTCGAGATCCAGGCCAAGTCCTTCGAGGTGCCTCCAGACGAGATCGGCCTGCGGCCTGTGGTTCGGCGCCCACGCGGCCTGCGACGCGAGGATTGCCTCGAGCGCAGGCCAGAGCTTGCCCTGTTTGCGTGCCGCTTCCAGGATCGCGACCACCTGATCCGAGCCGGTGTGGAAAGGTGCGTAGCGCAGGACCAGACGAATCCGGTCGGGGTTCGCGGCCATCATCTGCTTGACCACCGGATAGAACGCCTTGCAGGTTTCGCAGGCCGGGTCGAGGAACTCGACGATTTCGACCGGCGCGTCGGCCCTGCCGAGCGTGGGCGAGTGCATCCGCACCAGGTTCGCCCGATTGCTCTCAGCGAGCTTCACAGACTGCTCGCTCTGCTGGCTCTTGTAGATCAGCGTGCCCAGCGCGAACGCGAGAAGCAAGGCGATTGCGGCGAGGGCGAACAGGATCTTTTGCTTCATTTTGCGCTCCGAAAATAGGCGACCCACAGAAGAATCACGATCGCCGCAAAGGCGATCGCGGCCATCAGCGGGATGGTGATGAAACCGAACCACACGATCACCTGCTCCTTGCACGGCACCCCTTGCGTGCAGGGCTGCATCGTCTCCGGCACCACGCCGGCGACGAGCAGCACGTGATAGAGGGCGATCAGCCCGCCGATCGCGGCGAGCGGCAGCGCATAGCGCACGACCTTGCGGTCGAAAGGAAACAGCCCGATCGGCAAGAGGAGCGCGAGCGGAAACATGAAGATGCGCTGGTACCAGCACAGCACGCAGGTCGGCACGCCCACGATCTCGCCGAAAAAGAGCGCACCGAGCGTCGAGCCGGCCGCGAGCAGCCACGCGGCGAAGACTAGGTACCACGCCGTGCCGTCGCCGCTTGCGCCGGCCGCGGGTTGGTTTCCGTTCATGCTTTCCCGGAAGAGCGTCGTCGCATCAGATAATACGCCGCGGGAATCACGAACATCGAAAGGAGCGGCGCGGTGATCATGCCGCCGATCATCGGCGCCGCAATCCGCTGCATGATTTCCGAACCCGTGCCGCTGGACCACATGAGCGGCGCGAGCCCCGCCAGGATCACGGCCACGGTCATCGCCTTGGGCCGCACGCGCTGCACCGCGCCTTCGTCGATTGCTTCGACGAGCTGCGCGTCGTCTAGTTCCCCGCCGCGCGCCTCGATCGCCTGCTTGAGGTACAGCAGCATCACCACGCCGAACTCGGCGGCGACGCCGGCGAGCGCGATGAAGCCGATCGCGCTCGCCACCGACAGGTTGTGACCGAGCGCCCAGACGTACCACAGCCCGCCGATCATGGCGAACGGCGGAACCACCATCAGGAGCGCAGCCTCGTCGATGCGCCGGAAGGTGAGATAGAGCAGGATGAAGATGATCGCGCCGGTGAAGGGCACGACGACCACGAGCCGCTTCACCGCGCGCTCGAGGTATTCGAACTGGCCGGACCACTGCACCGAGACGCCGGCCGGCAGCTTGACGCCCTCCTGCACCGCGCGCTTGGCGTCGAACACCACCGACGAGAGATCGCGCCCGCGGATGTCGACGTAGATCCAGCCCGAGAGGCGCGCGTTCTCGCTGCGGATCGACGGCGGCCCGTCGGCGATCGCGATGCGCGTCACCGCACCGAGCGAAATCTGCGCGCCGCTCTCGGTGACGAGCGGCAGCGTGCGCAGCTTCTCCACCGAGTCGCGCAGTTCGCGCGGATAGCGCACGTTGATCGGAAAGCGCCGCCGGCCCTCGATCGTTTCGCCGACGTTTTCGCCGCCGATCGCGACCGACACCACCGACTGCACGTCCATCACCGAGAGCCCGAAGCGCGCCGCCGCCGCGCGATCGATCTCGACCTCGATGTACCGGCCGCCCGTGACGCGCTCGGCGAGCGCCGAACTCACGCCCGGCACGTCCTTCACCACGCGTTCGATCGCCTGCGCGACGCGCTCGATCTCTTCCAATTCGCTCCCGGAGACCTTGATGCCGAGCGGGCTCTTGATTCCGGTGGCGAGCATGTCGATGCGGTTGCGGATCGGCGGCACCCAGATGTTCGACAGCCCCGGCAGGCGCACCAGCGAGTCGAGCTCCTCGACGAGCTTCTCCGGCGTCATGCCCGGCCGCCATTCCTCGCGCGGCTTCAGTTGCACGGTGGTCTCGACCATTTCGAGCGGCGCGGGATCGGTGGCCGTTTCGGCGCGGCCGATCTTGCCGAATACGCGCCTGACTTCCGGAACGGTAGCGATCAGGCGATCGGTCTGCTGCAGCAGTTCGGCCGCGGTCGCGGGCGAGATCCCCGGGAGCGTGGTCGGCATGTACAGCAGATCGCCCTCGTAAAGCGGTGGCAGGAATTCGCCGCCCAGCCGGGTCGCCGGAACCACGCTTGCCGCAAGCAAAAGGACCGCGGCCACCAGCGTCGCTTTCGGCCAGCGCAGCACCGCCGCCAGCAGCGGCCGGTACAGTGCGATCAACCAGCGATTGAGGGGATTGCTGCGCTCGTCCGGAATGCGACCGCGGATGAGGTAACCCATGAGCACCGGGATCAGCGTCACGGCGAGGATGGCGGAGGCCGCCATGGCGTAGGTCTTGGTGAAGGCGAGCGGAGAAAAAAGCCTGCCCTCCTGCGCTTCCAGCGCGAATACCGGAACGAACGACAGCGTGATGATGAGGAGCGAGAAAAACAGCGCCGGCCCGACTTCGGCCGCCGCCTCGGCAATCAGGCGCCAGCGCGCCTCGCCCGAGACGTTCTGCCCCTCGAGCTTCTTGTGCGCGTTCTCGATCATCACGATCGCCGCATCGACCATGGCGCCGATCGCGATCGCCAACCCTCCCAACGACAGAATGTTGGCGTTGACGCCCTGGTAGTGCATGACGATGAACGCCGCCAGGATGCCGATGGGCAGCGTGACGATCGCCACCAGGGCGCTGCGCAGGTGGAGCAGGAACACGACGCAGACCAGCGCCACCACCGCGAATTCCTCGAGCAGCTTGTCGCGCAGGTGCGCAACTGCACGCTCGATCAACCCCGCTCGATCGTAGGTTTCGACGATCTCGACCCCCTGCGGCAGGCTTGCCTTCAGACTCTCGAGCTTCGCCTTCACCGCGGAGATCGTCTCGAGCGCGTTTCTGCCGGCGCGCATCACGATGACTCCGCCGGCCACTTCGCCCTCGCCGTCGAGTTCGGCGATGCCGCGGCGCATTTCCGGTCCCATCTGGACGCGCGCGACGTCCTTCAGCAGCACCGGCACTCCGCCCTTGTTCGCGCTGAGCGGGACCAGGCGGAAATCCTCCAGCGTCTTCAAATAGCCGCTCGCGCGCACCATGTACTCGGCGCCGCCCAGCTCGACCACCGAGCCGCCGGTTTCCCGGTTCGCCGCCTGCAGCGCAGCGACGACGCGGTTGTGCGTGATCCCGTAGGCGCGCAGGCGGTCCGGGTCGAGCACGATCTGGTACTGGCGCACCATCCCGCCGACGGAGGCGACTTCGGCGACGTTCGGCACCGCTTTCAGTTCGTACTTGAGAAACCAGTCCTGCAGCGCGCGCAGCTCGCCCAGGTCGTGGCGCCCACTGCGATCGACGAGCGCGTACTGGTAGATCCATCCCACGCCGGTCGCGTCCGGTCCGAGCGCCGGCTTCGCCTGCGGCGGCAACCGGGACTGGACCTGGCTCAGGTACTCGAGCACGCGCGATCGAGCCCAGTACGGATCGGTGCCGTCCTCGAACAGGATGTAGACGAACGAATCGCCGAAAAACGAATACCCGCGGACCACCTTCGCGCCGGGCACCGACATCATCGTGGTGGTGAGCGGATAGGTGACCTGATCCTCGACGATGCGCGGCGCCTGCCCGGGGTAAGGCGTGCGCACGATGACCTGCACGTCGGAGAGATCGGGCAGCGCATCGAGCGGCGTGCGCAGCACCGCGTACCCGCCCCAGGCCGTGACGAGCGCCGTCGCCATCAGCACCAGAAACCGGTTCGCGACCGACCAGCGGATGAGCGCAGCGATCATGGCGTGCCCCGGCGCCGGATCTTCTCGATGACCCATTCGTTTTCGGCGGTCGGTTTGGCGCGCATTTCGAATTCGACGAGGTCGCCGCGCTTCAGCGCGCGCAGCGCCGGCCGGTCCGAGACCACGAATTCCATGGTCATCGCGGGCCACTTGAGCGCGGGAATCGGCTCATGCTCGATTTCGACGTGGCCCTTCGCGATGTGAAGATCCGTGACGCGGCCTGCGCCGCGGAGTCGATCGGCCGGCGCAGCCGCGGGCGCGGCCACGCCAGAGCTTTCCAGCCGCGACAGCGCCCCGCGCAGGCTCGCCTCCGAATCGATCAGGAACTGGCCCGAGGCGACGACCTGCTCGCCCGCCTTCAACCCGGCGATCACCTCGGTGCGCCCGCCGCTCTCGGCGCCGAGCTGCACCGTCGCAGCCCGGAAATGCTCCTCGTTCTCGGCGACGATCACCACGTTGCGCGTTCCAGTCTGGATCACCGCCTCGGACGGAATCGTCAGCGCCTTGCGCGATGTCGATGCGAGCGACACCTGCGCAAACATGCCCGGCTTCAGCGCGAGCCCCGGATTGGCGAGCGCGAGGCGCGCCTTGACCGTGCGCGTCTGCGCGTTCAGCTCGGGGTAGACATAGTCGATGCGCCCGGTGAAGGTCCTTCCCGAAAGGTTCTGCACGCTGGCGCTTGCGCTCTGCCCGAGCTTGAGCGACGCGGCCTGCGCTTCGGGCACTTCGAGCGTGAGCCAGACCGAAGACAGGTCGGTGAGCGTGAACGCCGGCGTACCGGCCTGGACCATCGCGCCTTCGCGCACGCCGAGTTCCGTGACCACGCCGGAAATCGGCGCGTGCAGCGGCACCCGGCGGATCGCTGCGCCCGAAGCTTCCAGCGCGCCGATGTCGGCCACCGCCATGCCGAGCAGTTCGAGCCTGCGCCGGGCGGCGCGCGCAAGTGGCTCGTCGGATGCACTTTCCTTCGCCATGCGTCGCGCGAGCAGATATTCCTCCTGCGCCTGCAGCAGCTCGGGCGAATAGATTTCGGCGAGCACCTGTCCGGCGCGTACCGGATCGTTGACCGCACGCACGTGCAAGCGTTCCACCCAGCCTTGCGTGCGCACCTCGGCTCGCGCGATGCGGCGCTCGTCGGCCTGGACGTAACCGACGGCCGTCAGGTCGTCGCGCAGTTCCGTGACCTGCGCCGCCGCGGTACGGATGCCGAGGCTCTGGCGCACGCGAGAACTGACCGAAACCCCGCCCTCGCCCGCCTTGTCGTCCGCGTACACCGGCACCAGATCCATGTTCATGAAGGGCGACTTCCCGGGCTTGTCGAAGCGCTGCCCGGGGACCATCGGGTCGTGCCAGTACAGCACCTTGCGCTCGGCCGGATCCGCTTTCGCCACGGCCTTCGCTTCGCCGCTGGCCTCGGGCTTAGCCTTCGCCGCTTCCGGCGCCGGGCCGTGCGCGCCGCGCTGCCCAAACCAGAATCCGCCGGCGGCGAATGCGGCCGCGACGACCAACATCATTGCGAACTGTTTCATTTCACCTCTCCTGCATGTTCGAAGTACTCGAGTCCAACGCGCGCCCTGGCGTGCATCGCCCGGAGCGCGAGCTCCTGCAGCCGCGTCTCGATCAACTGCCGCCGCGCCTCCAGCAGCTGCGCGAATTCGGCGCGGCCCGCCGATTGCGCGGCGAGCAGCGTTTCGACCCGGCCGCGCGCCGCCGGCAGCACCGCGCGCTCGAAGTTGGCGAGGCGTTCGCCCGCGAGCCGCCACTCGGCGTGCACCGCATCGAGTTCCGAGCGCAACTGCCGCAAATGGTCCGCACGCTGCTCGCGTGCGCGCTCGGCGAGCCGCAACTTCGCTTCGACGATGCGGTCCTGCTTCTCGGCCCGCCACGCCGGCAGCTCGAACGCGACTTGCAGCATGAGCATGTCGGAGCGGTTCTGCCCGGAGCGAAACGCATATCCCAGCTCGATCGTCCTGTCGGGCGCGCTTGCTTCGCGCGCGAGCGCCACGTCCGCCTCTGCGGTGGTCTGCGCCCGCAGATGCACCGAGTGTTGCGGATGCTCCTCGATCATCGCCGCCAGCCGGCCCGGCGCATCGGGTTCGCGCCAGCGCGGCAATTCCGACGGCAGCTCGAAGTTCCCCGCGTCCGGCACCCAGCGCCGCAGCGCCGCGCGCGCGCGCTCGGCCATCGTCGCAAGCTCGAACTCCCGGTCGGCGACCATGCTTTGCATCTGGCGCGAGGCGAACACCTCCGCCTGCGGACCGCGTCCGCTCGCGACTGCGATTCCGGCGAGCTCGACCGCGCGCGCGAACTCGGCGCCGAGTTCGCGCAGCAAGCGCTCCGCAGAAACCGCTTGCCAGGCCTCCACCCAGGCGATGCCGACTTCGCGCCGGATCGCCTGCCGCTGTCCGGCGCTCTCCGCACGCGCCTGATCGGCCTCGGCGAGCGCGCGGCGCTCGCGCAACTGCCGTTTGTCGCCCCCTGGCAGCATTTGCTCGTAGCTCACCACCATCTGCGTCATGTCCTCCCAGGGCTGGCGCGGAAAATTGCGCGCCGGGAGGTTGAGCAGCCCGAGTTTGAGCCGCGGGTCGGGCAGCGCACGCTCGGCGGGCGCGGCTTCGCTCAGAGCGCGCGCGTTCAGTTCGAGCGCCGCGAGCGCGGGTTGTTGCGCGAGGGCGCGCTCGCGCGCCGCCTCCAGCGTGAGCACCTGCGCGCCTGCCGCAAGCGAGAACAGGGCAAATCCCATCGTGACGACCAAACGAAGCATCGTGAACTCCACATCAAAATGAACTGCAACGCGCAGGAACGGCCCTGCGCCGCCCGGGACGGGCGGATCAGATCAGGTAGGAATGCAGCAGGATGCGAGAGGGTGGCGTGCCGGGCGCGGGCGATTCGAGTCCGGTTTGGCGGAACACGACACGGCCGGCATGGGGCAGCAACAATACCGGTGCGTGCGATGGCGCACGGACAATCGCCACCGGCGCCACGGGGATCTGCAGGTCGGCGGTGCAATGCGCGACGCAGCGGTTGGCATTCTGGGGACCGGACTGAGTGAACGCCGTCACCGCCGATTCGCACCCCTCCATCTTCTCCGCGGCAAGCGCATGCGCGAGGCCGGCGCGCTCGGCCGGGCAATCGGCGAACGCGATGCTGGCCTGTGAAAACGCCGTCACCGCCAGCAGTAGCCGCGCGATCCAGAGGATTGTTCGATTTCTCATGGTGCATTTCCCGCAAGCGGTGGCCCCGATCTTGTGGCCGCTGAATCATGGAAGGCCTTCTCGGGCGTACACCAGCCGCAGGGCGCGCCCAGTGTGCCGAGCGTACCGACGGGGAGATTGATCTGGCTCAAGTTTGCGCCGGCCACCGCGGAGGGCCGGCGGTGGGATACCGATCGGCCGAATCCGGTGTGCCAAGCGAGATTATCGCAGCCAGAACTGTCCGGCGAAGCGGCGATACGAATTTCCGCGGTTCGAATGTCACCGGGGATGCCCTCTTGCGAAGGTCGCGCTGCGTTCCAGTGATTCATGTCAGCCTTCCGCATATGAAGCCATCAGCGCTTCCTCGCCGCAGCGGCATCGAGCAACGCGCGGACCTTTTCGATCGGTACAGCGCCCGAGTAACGCTCGCCCGTTTCGAGGAACCAGGTCGGCGTCGACCGGGCGCCGACGCTGCGGCCGAACTCGATCAGCTTCTCGATCGGGTTATCGCAATCGGTCGAAGCCTGCGGCTCGACGCGGTGGAACATGAAGTCGTTCCACGCCTTGAGGCGGTCCTTCGAGCACCACACGGCTTTCGACACGCGCACCGAATCCGGCTTGATCACGGCGTACGGAAAGATGTGGATGGTAAGGTCGTCGAGCTTCGCCAGATCTTCCTCGAAGCGCTTGCAGAACGGGCAGTTCGGGTCGGAGAAGATCGCGATCTTGCGCCGCCCCGCGCCGCGCTTGCTGGTGATCGCCCATTGCCAGGGTAGCTTGTCCCACGCGATCGCACCGAGCTGACGCTCGCGCTCCTCGGTGAGGTTGCCGCCGGTTTTCGCGTCGAACACCCGGCCCGCGATGAGTACGCTCGCGGCGGCATCGACGTAGAAGATCTGCGGTCCGTCGGCGCCGCGAACGACGACCTCGTACAGCTCGCCCCAAGGGACCTTCTGCACGCTTTCGACCTGTCCAACGCCGCCCAGTTGCTGCTGGACCATTCGGCGCACCGCGGCTTCGTCGGCGACCGCTGATATCGCCGCACCCAGCAGTACTGCCGCAAACAGAATTTGTTTCATCGATTCTCCTTCACCGACCGGAACTGGACACTGTGGCCGGCTGGTCCCGAGCTTTCTGCGCCGGCGCACACGCAACCCCCCGTTCCCAGCGCACCCGATGCGAACTGCATTGCTCTGGGCAGGACATGTCCGCTCCCTTTTACCTGGTCAGCGACGATCAACCGCTTTGTCTCCCAATCGAAGTCGTCTCAGTCACGCCAACGGAAATCCGCGGACGAATCCGCGCATTCCAGTCGGGCGACCGGTGCAATCAGGTGAAGGAAATCTTCGGGGGCGCGATGTCGGGCGCGCGCGTATACGAGGCAGCCGACGATAGCGGTTGCGCCGATGGCGATGCGAAACGACTTTCCGCTGCTACTGAGGGCCCCGGCGTCGCCATGGCAGGTCCACATCCGGTCGGGCACGAAACCGCGCAAGCGAATTCCGACGCAGCGTCGCCGCAGCAAGTCGCATCGGGCAGGTCTCCCTGTTGAGCGGCGCATTTCGCGCTGGTCGGCGCGCTCAGGCTCGGTGAAATGGGCGCGACCGCAAGACCTGCGGCAAGCAGCAAAAACACGACCCTACGGAACAAAGACATCACCCTTTGGAGACTAGCTGCCATCGAACTTGCGCGTCAACATATCCGTAGTGCTATGACCGCCCCGAATGCGTCGGGTTCCCATGTGAAGGTGCAGTGTCTCGCAACGAGATCGAGCCCCACTCGGCAGTGCATTTCACGGCGACCATTTCGTGCAACAAGCGCTCTTCACCCAGAAACGCCTCAACCGCGGTCGGGTCGTAGTGCCTGCCCGCGAGAGACACGATTTCCGCCTTCGCGGCATCGAACGGCAGGCCTTCGCGATAGGGCCGGTCCGAAGTCATCGCATCGAGCGTGTCGATCACGGAGAATGAGCGCGCCCCAAGTGGAATCGCCTCGCCGGCGAGCCCTTGCGGGTAGGCGCTGCCGTCGAATCGCTCTTCGTGGGTGAGCACGATCTGCGCCGCGTCCCGCAAGAAGGACAGGCCGGCCAGCGCGGCGAACCCGACGCGATTTCGGACTTGACTTTCCTATCGTGGGAATGCCCAGAGTGCGGTTCATCCAAGGAGGCGCACATGGAACCGGAACTCAAGCCGATACCCGTCAACAAACCGTCCGGCGGGCCCGGATTCGTCTATGAAACCGCGCAGTCCGCCGCGATTGCGCCCGAGGCGCAAAAGGTCCTGCGCAACACCTATCTGCTGCTCGCGCTCACCATGGTGCCGACGCTGATCGGCGCCGTGGTCGGCATGGCGACCAGCGCCGTGGTGCTGCAGTACCCGATCGCGAGCACGCTGGTGATGCTCGCCGGAGTGGTCGGCTTGCAGTTCGGCATTACTGCCAACCGCAACAACGGTCTGGGCGTCGCGTTCCTGCTGCTGATGACCGGAATCCTCGGCTGGTGGCTCGGACCGATCCTCAATTTTTCGCTGCAACTCGCGAACGGCATGCAACTCGTCGGCTATGCCGCGGTCGGCAGCGGCGTGATTTTCTTCGCCATGGGCACGATTGCCACCGTCTCCAGGAGAGACTTCAGCTTCCTGGGCAAGTTCCTGTTCGTCGGCATGATCGCGCTCCTGATCGCGATGATCGCCAACCTGTTTCTGCAGATCCCGGCGCTTGCGCTCACGATCTCGACGCTCGTGATCGTGGTGTTCTCGCTGTTCCTGCTCCACGACCTGAACCGCATCGTGCGCGGCGGCGAGACCAACTATGTCATGGCCGCGACCGGGGTGTACCTGAGCCTCTACAACATCTTCGCCAATCTGCTCATCCTGCTCATGGCGCTGGCGGGCGAGCGGCGTTGATACCGCGCGCCGTGCGGGCGAATTCAATCACGTACGTTTCCCAGGAGAACCATCATGGAATGGCTATCGCAGAACTGGATCTGGCTGGCATTGGCCGTCGGTGTCGTCGTATTGTTTTCGCGCGGCCGTCACGGCGCGATGACGGGAGGATGCTGTGGCCAACACACGGCGCACGACGGGCCCGCCGGCGCAGGCAAGTCGCGCGGAGACGACGGTTCGCAGACTCCGGCGAAGGTCGCCGAGGCTACGGCGACGGGCACGCCAGTCACTTCGTCGCATCGGCAGGGACAAGGCGGTTGCCACTGAGCGGCAACACCCGTCGCTGATTCCGGGCAGAGCGCCGCATGTATCCCGTACTCCTGCAACTGGGAACGTTCGAGCTGCGCAGCTACGGAATCGTCGTCGTGCTTTCGTTCTTCGTTGGCCTTTGGCTGAGCGCGAGGGAGGCGAGGCGCGTCGGGCTCGATCCTGCAGCGGTGCAGGATTTCGCCTTCTACGCGCTGATCGGCGGGGTCATCGGAGCGCGGCTTTACTACGTGGTGTTCTCGGACCCGGCCTATTTCCTGCAGCGTCCGTGGGAAATCCTCGCCGTCTGGCACGGGGGCATTGGCGTCATCGGAGCGCTGTTGGGCGGCGCGGCGGCCGCGCTGTGGTACTGCCGCAGGAAAGATCTGCCGTTCTGGCGATTCGCGGACGCGCTCGCGCCCGGCGTCGCGCTCGGACAGACCACGGGAATCATCGCGTGCCTGCTGAACGGCGACAGCTCCGGGAAACCGACCGATGTCGCCTGGGCGATTACCTACACCGATCCGCGATCCATGGCGCCGTTGAACGTGCCGCTGCATCCGGTCGAGATCTACGAGATGCTCGCCTATCTGCTCGTCTTTGTCCTCGTCTGGCTGACCAGAGGACGATACAGGACGCCCGGATTCACCCTCTACACTTATCTCGCAGGTTACGGCGCGGCCCGGCTCTCGGTCGAATTCTTCCGCGGCAATCCGGCGATTTTCGCGTGGGGTATCCCGGCGGCGCAGGTTTTCGGCGCCGCGCTCATCCTCGCCGCGATCGTGGGATTCGCGCTGCGAGCACGCGCCACGGCCACGACACCGCAATCGGGTCGAAATTGATCCGTTGCGCCTGCTGCTGCCAGTTCCGCGCCCTACCGCGCCTTCATCCCGCTTGAGCCGCGATCAGCGCGGCTGAACGAACGCGCCTCGGCGATGCCGGCCTGGATCGAGCGCGCACCTTCGGAATCCGGCGGCAGGCTCGGCAGAATGCGCTCCCAGTACTGGATCGCGGCCGCGTAGTCCTTGTTCTCGAAGGCGGCGCTGCCGGCGAGCGCGAGCGCCTTGAGGTTGGCGGGATCGGCCTTGAGCGCGCGGGCGATGATCGTTTCGGGTTCGCCCTGCAATCGACGGCCCTGCGCCATCGCAAGCGCATCGGCGTAATCGGCGAGCAGCCCGGCGTCGTCCGGGCGGCGGGCCACGGCGTTGGCGAACGCCTGCGCGGCATCGCCGAAGCGCGCGAGCGCTCCATAGGACCGCCCGAGCATCGCCCAGCCCTCCGGCTGCTCGGGGTTCTGCCGCAGGCGCGAGGCCAGCTGCTCGACCATCCCTTCGATCTGAGCGTTCTGCAAGCCATGCGCTGCCGCCTCCACCGCCGCCGCCGATTGGGGGCTCATCGCCTGCGGATTGCCGACCACGAAGTACAGCGCCAGCGCGATCGAGGGCAGCGCGATGGCCACGGCGAGCGCGACGCCGCGATTGCGCGTGGGTGCCGCCCCGGTCGCTCGGTCTTCGCCGACCTCCTCGAGCAGGCGCGCTTCCAGTTCGCGCCGCGCCTTTTCATGCTGCTCGGCGCCGAGCGTGCCGGCCGCGAGGTCGGCATCCAGTTCGCGCGACTGGTCGCGATAAATGGCGAGGTTGGTCGCGCCGCGGGAGTGCCGCGCGGCTCGCTGCGGCAGCAGCAGCGGCGGGATGACGAACAGCAGCGCCACCGCGACGAACAGCAGCGCCATCGCTGCGAACATCGCCCCGGCAATCCAGGGTGTGGTCATGTTTCCTCCGTTTCGCCGCGCAATTCGAGCAATCGCGCGGCGCGCGCGCGCTCGGCCGCGGAGAGTTCGGTTTCAGCCGCATCGCGCGCGTTCGACAGGCGCCTGAACAGCGCGACCAGCCCGACGATGAGCAGCAGGCCCGGACCGAGCCAGAGCAGCAGCGTGGTCGACTTGAACGGCGGACGCCAGAGCACGAAATCGCCGTAGCGCGCGATCATGTAATCGATGATTTCTCGATCGCTCTGTCCCGCCTTCAGTTTCTCCCTGACCTGATCGCGCAGATCCTTCGCAAGGTCGGAGTCCGACTCGGCGACCGTCTGGTTCTGGCACACCAGGCAGCGCAGCTCACCCGCGATCGCCATCACGTGCTGCTCGAGCAACGGATCCGCCGCCGCGGGCGCCGCCACCTTTGCCCAGGCGGAAACACCAAGTAGCAGCAACGCGGCCAACAGGATCGTCTTAGCCATGTTCAATTCCCCCTTTCAGGGATACGGCTGCCTGCGCGGCACCCGCTGGCGCGGCGGCCGGGCCGCGCCCACCCTCCGCCTGCGCTTCTGGGCGAATGCTGCGCACCGCGATGCGATAGCGCCGGTCGCTCGCGGCGAGCAGGCCGCCCAGCGCCATCAGCAGCGCTCCGCCCCAGATCCAGCCGACGAAGGGTTTCACCTGCACGCGGACGATCCAGGTGCCGGATTCCAGACGATCGCCGAGGGTGGCGTAGAGATCGCGCGTGAATCCGGAATCGATCGCCGCTTCGGTCATCGGTTTTTCGCGCGAGAGATACCGGCGTTTCGACGGCTGGAGCGTCGTGACCGCCTTCCCGTTTCTCGTTACCAGCAGGGTCGCGCGCTCCGCCATGTAATTCGGCCCGGCGACTCCGGCAACACCGTCGAAACGGAAAACGTAACCGCCCAGCTCCACGGTGTCGCCCGGATCCATGCGCACTTCCTTCTGTGCCTCGTACCCCTTTACGAGGGTGATTCCCGCGACCAGCGCCGCGACTCCGACGTGTGCCAGCACGAGACCCCAGAAGGCGCGCGGCACATCCGTCACCGATTTCTCGTGCCTGAGACGGTCACGCACGCTCACTACGCTGGTCGCAACGATCCAGGCCGCGAGCGCCACGCCGAAACCCGCGGCCGGACTCCATCGTCCGAGCGCGAACGGCAGCGCGAGCGCGCTCGCCAAGCTCACCGCCAGCGCCCAGCGCAATCGCACTGCGAGTTCGGGAAGGCTCGCATTCTTCCAGCGCGCAATCGGGCCGACGCCGATGAGAAACAGCGCCGGCGCGACCAGCGGTACGAACACCGTATCGAAGTAGGGCGACCCGACCGAGACCTTCCCCAGGCCGAGCACTTCCAGCGCCAGCGGGTAGAGCGTGCCGAGCAGCACCGTGCCCGTCGCCGTCGCGAGGAGCACGTTGTTCGTGAGCAGCAGCGATTCGCGCGACAAGAGCGAGAAACCACCGCCACGCTGCCGGATGTTCGGAGCGCGCCACGCATAAAGTGCGAGCGATCCACCGACCACGACGGCGAGGAACGCAAGAATGAACACGCCGCGCGCGGGGTCGGACGCGAAGGCGTGCACCGACGTGAGCACGCCCGATCGCACGAGGAAGGTTCCGAGCAGCGAGAAAGAGAAGGTGACGATCGCGAGCAGCACGGTCCAGTTGCGGAAGGTGCCGCGCTTTTCGGTGACTGCGAGCGAATGGATGAGCGCGGTGCCGAGCAGCCAAGGCATGAACGAGCTGTTCTCCACCGGATCCCAGAACCACCAGCCGCCCCAGCCGAGTTCGTAGTACGCCCACCAGCTGCCGAGCGCGTTGCCCAAGGTGAGGAACGCCCACGCCACGGTGGTCCAGGGCCGCGACCAACGCGCCCACGCAGCGTCCAGCCGACCGGAGGCGAGCGCGGCGATGGCGAGCGCGAACGCCACCGAGAACCCGACGTATCCCATGTAGAGCATGGGCGGATGCAGCACCATGCCGGGATCCTGGAGCAGCGGATTCAGGTCCCGACCGTCGGGCGGCGCGGGAAACAGCCGGCCGAAGGGGTTGGACGTGAACAGCATGAAGGCGAGGAACCCGGCAGCGATCAGCCCCATCACGCCGAGGGCGCGCGCGAGCATTTCGTCCGGCAATCCGCGACTGAAGATCGTGACTGCCGCCATCCACAGCGACAGGATCAGGACCCAAAGCAGGAGCGAGCCTTCGTGTCCGCCCCAGACACCCGCGATGCGGTAGCCCAACGGCAGGCGGGGGTTCGAATTGTTCGCCACGTACTCCACAGTGAAGTCGTTGCTGACGAACGCGTAGGTCAGCAGGCCGAAGGCGATCGCCACGAACACGAGTTGTCCGTGCGCCGCCGGGCGCGCGACGCGCATCCACGCAGGGTTACCCGTGGTCGCGCCCGCGAGCGGCAGAATTCCCTGCGTCAGGGCGATGACGAAGGCGAGCGCCAGTGCGAATTGGCCGAGTTCCGGGACCATGTACGCGACTCCTCTGATTCCAACTCAACGAAGCTTTGCTGCACCTGTGTTCCGCAATGCCGGCACGATGCAACGCGTGCGGCATCGCGCTCGGGCGCGATCGCGCCCTGCGACGAAGTACCCGATTCGAAAGCTCAGCGCAGGATGCGCGCCGAACGGATATGGAAAGAGGCTTGGACGGGCGGCGGAGATGCCGCGATTGTCGATCGCGCCGGCGGCGACGCGGTCACCGGGTACGACGCCGGGAACGGCGCCATCGGGAATTCGACTTCGAACTGCGCCGCGGACAGCCGCTCGGTCGCGGCGACGAGCGCGCTCGTCCCGACGTTCGCGCAATTTTCGCCTTGCAGCGCGGCGCCGTGATGTTGCGCATGACCTGCCGCAAATCCATGTTGCTCGACCGCGGTGCCTGCAGTCACACCGCGTACCGGCGAAGCGAATGCACTGCAGGCCGGAAGCAGCAGCATCATGCTCAGCGCGACGAGCAACGCCGCCAGCTTGCGCGGCGCGAACTTGGACCACTGGCTGAAAATGGATGACTGCATCCGCTACGCTCGCATGCCGTAGTTGAACAACATCAGGATGTCACCTGATCGGCGGAGCGGTTTGACACACGTCAAGCCGCGCGGCGAACCGCTGCGGTCAAGCGCTGTCGCGTCCCCGTACATTCAGGCGGCCCCAGGTTCCGTTGCCTCACCGCCATGCGCTACGGGCTCGTAGACACGCAGTGGTTCGTCGAATCCGCGCACGGTGACGACGCCGCGATCGCGCAGGGCGATCGAATCCCCCGCCAGTGCCGCGGTGCGCGCCGAGATCAGCACGCGGCTGCCGAACTCCTTGTTCATGGCCTCGAAGCGCGCCGCGAGATTCACCGTGTCGCCATGCACCGTGTATCCGAGGCGGTCGCCCCCGCCGACCGTGCCGCCGACCACCGGCCCGGTGCTGATGCCGACCCGGGTGCGAAGCCGGATGCCGCCGTCGAACAGCACCACGCCGAGCCGTGCCTGAATGGCGAGCGCCGCTTCGACCGCGTGCCGCGCGTGCTCCGGATCCGCCGCCGGCAGGTTGAAGCTCGCGAGCACCGCATCGCCCTGAAACTGGGTGATGACGCCGCCGTGCGCGTGAACGACCTGCGCGATTTCCGCGAAATACGCGTTCAGCACGTCGAGGATGTCGCGCGGATCGAGACTCGCGGCAATCAGCGTGAAGTTCTCGATGTCGGTGAACAGCACCGTCGCCTCGCGCTCCTTGGGCGCGATCGAGCCCTCGTCGACGAGCAGCGCGGCAGCCACGCTTTCCGGCACGAACCGACCGAATACCTTGCGGATCCGGTCGCGCTCGCTCAGCCCGTCGAGCATCCGGTTGAACTGCTGTGCGAGCGCGCCGAACTCGTCGTCCGAGACGACCGGCGCCTTGGAACCGAAGTCGCCGCGATCGACGCGCTTCATCGCATCGAGCAGGATCGCCACCGGGCCTGAAAACCCGCGCGCCGTGAGAACGATGAGCAGCGCGGCGAGGAACATCGCAGCGAGCAGGTCCATCTGGCGCGTCTGCTCCATGTGCATCGCGTGGCGGCTCGGAGTCATGGACATCGCCATCGGCATATCCGCGCGCGCGGGCCGCGCCCACTGATCGGAAATCGGGACGAGCAGCGGTGCTGCCGCCACCGCGAGAAGCCCGGCGATCAGCCTGCGCATGAAGCGGCCCTGGCGCGGCGCGACTGCGACACCGCTTTCCCAGAGGCGCCGGCGCAGGCGGACGGCGTAGTCGAAAATCAGGAAGTAGCCGACCAGCCCGGCGTACGCCGCAAATACCGTGATGTTCAGCAAGCTGCCGGCAAGCACTCGGGGCGGCTCGCCGGCGAAGGTGCTCCACGATCCGCTCAGCCCCGCCGCGTGCGCGAGCATCGTCGTGGCCGTGAGGACGAACAGCCACAGCCCGGAGAGCCTGGGCAACGCGCGGACCCTGCGCTCGAGCGCGGCCTGCGCCGTCGTCGCGCCGCGCAGCCAACGGTCCACGGGTCGCAGGATGAACCATGCGCCGGCCGCGTTGACCGACACCAGCCAGATTCCGATCTCGCCCATCAGATGCGGCAGCATTTCGAGTCGATCCGTCGTGAACGCGGCCACCGCACCGAGGGCGGCCGCGAACACCGCGACGCTCAGCATCGAAATGTAATAGGGCAGCGTCAGCCGCCAACGCGTCGCTAGCATCTGCGGGCGGCGGGGCTCAAGCCGCGTCTTCCGTCGCATCGAACCCGATCACCAACTGGCTCGCGCCCCGAAACTCGTACGGTGGAACGATCAAATTGGTCGGTGCCGGCGAGCCTTTGAATACGCGCCCCGCGAGGTCGAATTTCGAGCCGTGGCACGGGCAATAGAAACCCCCGGGCCAATCCGGTTCCACCGATCCGGGTTCCGGCCTGTAGGTCGGCACGCAACCGAGATGGGTACACAGCGAGATCGTGACGAACACTTCCGGACGGATCGCGCGCCCCGCATTGCGCGCGTATTCCGGCTGTTGGGAAGAGACCGCAGAATCCGGGTCCGTGAGCAGGCCGCGGACCGATTCCAGGCCCGCGAGCATCGCGGGCGTGCGACCGAGAATCCAGATCGGTTTTCCACGCCATTCGACCGTCCTGAGATCTCCCGGTCCGAGCGATTCGATGCTCACCTCGACCGGTGCGCCCTGCGCCTTGGCGCGCTCGCTCGGCCAGAGGCTCGCGACGAACGGCACGCTCGCACCGGCGAGCGCAAGACCGCCGGCCGCGGCGGTTGCCCCGACGAGAAGTTTGCGCCGGTCTTCGTCGGCCGGGGTTTGTACACCGTCGATCGTGCTCATGGGTTGCCTGCGGAAATTCCGCCACCGTGCGCCGGCGTGCGGACACCGATTCGCGGGACGAAGCGCGGCGTACGCTCCGCATAGAGCCGATACTCGTCGCCGAACCGCGCGAGCGCGTCGCGCTCCTCGCTGCGCGCGAGCCGGGCGTACATGAAGACCAGCACCGGGAACATGGCGAGCGTGACGAGCGTCGGCCACTGCAGCAGAAAACCCGTCATGATCATGATGAAGCCGGTGTATTGCGGGTGGCGCAAGCGGCGATACGGCCCGCTGGTTGCGAGCTCGCCGCGCCGCTGCGCCTCGTACAGGATGCCCCAGGATCTCGCGAGGAGGATGAAACCAGCGCCGATCAGCAGATAGGAGGCGATATGGAACGCGCCCAGGTGCGGGTTGGCGCCCCAGCCGAACATCACTTCCAGGAGGTGCCCGGCGTCGTGCGCGAGGAAGTCGATCTCCGGGTAGTGACTCCCGAGCCAGCCGGATAGCAGGTAAATGGTCAGCGGAAAGCCGTACATCTCGGTGAACAACGCGACGAGGAACGCGGAAAAGGCACCGAACGATCGCCAGTCCCGCCCCGTTCTCGGCGTCGCAAAGCTGAACGCGAAAATGACGAAGACGAGCGAGTTGATGATCACCAGCGACCACAGGCCGTAATCCGATTCGATTTCAACCAGCATCGTCTGCTCCTTCACCGAGGTTAAGCATCGGGCGCGGAGCGTTGCTCGAACAGCCCCCTCAGGCGCGGAAAGTACGCCGGAGTGCGTCGCGCATAGCGAACGTATTCGTCCCCGAACCGCGCCGCGACCTCGCGCTCTTCCCTACGGGCAAGACGCGCGTACATCACCATGAGCACGGGAAACATCAGCACCGTCAGCAGCGTCGGCCACTGCAGCAGAAAGGCGAACAGGATCATCGTGAAGGCGAGGTACTGCGGGTGCCGCAGGCGCGCGTACGGTCCGGTGGTTGCGAGCGCCTTCCCCTGCTGCGCCGCGTAGAGCACCCGCCACGCGGAGGCGAGAAGCACGAATCCGGCCACCATGAGCAGACTGCTCACGACGTGGAACGGACCGAAGTGCGGATTCGATTTCCAGCCGAACAGCACTTCGAGCAGGTGACCGGAATCATGGGCGAGGAAATTCACTTCGGGATAGCGCGACTGCAGCCAGCCCGAGAACAGGTAGATGGTGAGCGGAAAGCCGTACATCTCCGTGAACAGCGCCACCAGAAACGCCGAGAATGCGCCGAACGAGCGCCAGTCGCGCGCGGTTTGCGGCTTGGTGAAACTGAACGCGAAGATGATGAACACCAGCGAGTTGATGATCACCAGCGACCACAGGCCGTAAGCGGACGGCTCAGTGCTCATGGTCTTTCCTCTGCTCGCCCTTGCCCTGGCCGCCGTGTCCGCCGTGGCCGTGGAACAGGTGCATGAGCGGACAAGCGGCGAGCAAGATGAACGGCAGCCATTCGATCACGTGCGTGCGGTGCTCCGCAACGAGGAAAAATCCCGCAATCGCGATGAACGCCATCAACGCCAGATTCGATTTCGAGCTGAAGAAGCCCTTGCCGCTGTCGTTACTCACTGGCTTTCCTCCTCTTGTCTGCGCCGCGCTTCGGTGCCTCGAAGATCGAGACCATCACGTGATGGGTATCTCGCGCCGCGGGCGGTTGGTACGGGGACGCTGCCGGATCCCGCGAAGCCAACGGTCCCCGGATCACCTCCGCCGGCATGACTGCGAGATAGAGCGAATAGTCGCCGACGTTTTTGCGAAACCCGGGCCCCCGGGGTTCCGCCCCGTGCAGCGATGCGATCGGGGCGAGGAGCGCGAGCGCGGCGGCGGCGATGGTTGTTCGTTTCAGCAAGGCATTCTGCTGCGATTGGAAAGGGTCCGGCGCCATCGGGAGACTGATTTCACGGGGATTTCGCCTACTGCCCGCGATAGGGTCGGCGGTCGGGTTTCTTGCGGACCTTTTCGCCCAAATCCGGTTTCGCGTACGCCTTGGGTACGCGCTCGAACTCCGCCTGACACAAGGGGCAGCACACGGAGTACTCGACGCCCTCGAATTCGATCACCGCATGCGCCTTGCCGCGATTGATGCGCTTGCCACAGACAGGATCCGTAATCATGTTGACCTCACGATCAGATTTTCACGCGCCGCAGCCGCAGCGCGTTGGTCACCACCGAGACCGAGCTCATCGCCATCGCCGCCCCGGCGAAAATCGGCGACAGGAGCAGCCCGAACGCCGGATACAGCACCCCCGCCGCAATCGGCACGCCGAGCGCGTTGTAGGCGAACGCGAAGAACAGGTTCTGCTTCACGTTGCGCATGGTCGCGTGCGACAGGCGAATCGCCTTCGCGATGCCGCGCAGATCGCCCTTGACCAGCGTGACACCGGCGCTTTCGATCGCGACGTCGGTGCCGGTGCCCATTGCGATACCGACGTTCGCCTGCGCCAGTGCGGGTGCATCGTTGATGCCGTCGCCCGCCATCGCCACCACGCGGCCGCTCGCCTGGAGCGACTTGATCTTCTCCGCCTTCTGCTCGGGCAGCACCTCGCCGATCACCTCGTCGATGCCGAGCTGCCGGCCCACCGCTTCGGCGGTCTTTCTCGAGTCGCCCGAGAGCATCACCACGCGCACGCCCTCGGCTTGCAGCAACTTCACGGCCTCGGCCGTGGTCGGCTTGATCGGATCGGCGACCGCGATCACCGCCGCCACGCGACCGTCGATGGCCGCAAACATCGCCGTCTTGCCATCGCCGCGCAGTATGTCGGCGCGCTGGCCCAGATCCTGCGGGACCGGTTCGAGCGTCTCCATGAAGCGACGGCTGCCGACCGCGACGGCGCGTCCGCCGACCGTGCCCTTGACGCCATGGCCGGTGACCGATTCGAAGTTCTCGACCTTCTCGAGGACGAGGTCGCGCTCCTCCGCGCCCTTGACGATCGCCTGCGCGAGCGGATGCTCGCTCGCGCGCTCCAGGCTCGCGATCTGCGCGAGCGCCTCCTTCTCGGAAACGCCGTCGCGCACCACGAAATCGACAAGCTGCGGCCGGCCGAGGGTCAGCGTGCCGGTCTTGTCCACCACCAGGGTGTCGACGTCGCGCAGTTTTTCGACTGCCTCGGCGTTGCGAAAGAGGATTCCGTTGAGCGCTCCCTGTCCCATCGATACGGTGATCGAGATCGGCGTCGCGAGCCCGACCGCGCAGGGGCAGGCGATGATGAGGACGGCGACCGCGTTGACCAGCGCGAAGGCAAGGCGCGGCTCCGGCCCGAAGAAACCCCAGACCAGCGCAGTGATGACCGCAATCGTGATGACCGTCTGAACGAAGTAGGCGGCGATCAGGTCGGCGAGACGCTGGACCGGTGCGCGCGTGCGCTGCGCCTGCGCCACCATGTGCACGATTTGCGCGAGCAAGGTATCGGCGCCGACGCGATCGGCTCGGATGACGAGCGCACCCTTGCCATTCATGGTTGCCGCGGTGACGCGGTCGCCTGCCTTCTTCGGCACCGGCACCGGCTCGCCCGTGATCATGGATTCATCGACGTTGGTGGAACCTTCGACACAGGTGCCGTCCACCGGGACTTTCTCGCCGGGGCGCACGCGCAGCCGATCCCCGACCTGCACCTCGTTCAGCGACACTTCCTGTTCGCGCCCGTCGACATCGATGCGAAGCGCCGTGTTGGGCGCGAGCGCGAGGAGCTTCCTGATCGCCTGGCTGGTCTCGCCGAGCGCACGCAATTGCAGCACTTCCCCTAGCAAAACCAGCGTGACGATGACCGCCGCGGCTTCGAAATACATGCCGACCTGCCCGTCCTCGCCCCGGAAGGCCTGCGGAAACACTCCCGGCGCAAAGACCGCGGCGAGGCTGAACACGTAGGCAAGCCCGACACCCAGGCCGATCAGCGTGTACATGTTCGGGCTGAGATTGGCGAGCGAGCGAATGAACTTCACGAAAAACGGCCATGCGCCCCAGAGAACCACGGGTGTTCCGAGGGCGAACTCCACGTACATCCGCACGTGCGGCGCAAGCCCGAGCGGCGTCGCAACGCCGAAGTAGGGCGCCATGGCGATGAATAGAAGCGGAGCCGACAGCACTGCGCTCACCCAGAAACGCCGCGTCATGTCGCGCAGATCGGAGTCGTCCTCTTCGGCGCCCGCGACCGGAACCAGCGCCATGCCGCATTTCGGGCAACTGCCGGGTGTGTCCTGTACGACCTCCGGATGCATCGGGCAGGTGTATTGGGCGCCGCGTGGGGCGGGAGCCGCAGATTCAGCTGCGGTCTTCGTCACGTATTTCGCCGGGTCGGCCTGGAATGCCTTGAGACAGTGCTGCGAGCAGAAGTGGTAGGTCGTTCCGCCGTGTTCAACGCTTCCCGCGGCCTTGGCGGGGTCTACGGTCATGCCGCAGACGGGATCAATCGCCATGGCGCAAACCGGTTAACGCAGTTGCCAGCGAAACACGCGCGGCGCCGGCTCTTCGGGCCGCTGCAGCCGCAGCTCCAGCGTCGCCGGCGACGCGGCGGGCGCCTTGAAACGCACCACGCCCTTGCGGTGATGGCTGCCGGGGCCGTCGCCCTTCCAGGCGATAGGCGCCAAGGGGGCGGCGCCATCGACGATGAGCGTGACGCTCTTCAGTGGATCGTCCTTCAAATCCTGGGAATGGGTGTTGAAGGTGATATCGAATTCCCATTGCGGCCCGGTCAGGCCGCGGGGCGTGACCTGGACCGTGACGCCTGCCTGGTCGCTCTTCCGTGGCGGAAGACTTGTGGCGGCGAGCGCACCGGCCGAAAACGCGAGAAACGCCAGCAGCGCGATGGATCGTGAAATCAGGCGAGGCATTGTGCGTGCTCCTTGGAGGCTTTGAATAACTTGTTCCCGACGAAGCCGATGCCCGCCAGGTTGAACGCGAGGCCGACCCAGAACAGCTCGACCTGGAACTGGGCGGCGAACGCCACCAGCCCGGTCGCTCCGAGCACCGGCGCCACGTTGGCGAGGTAGTGCGCGCAGCAGGAAACCATCGCGAGCGTAGAAGTCGTGCCCGAGGCCGCGACCACGGCGCCCGTTTCCTTCGCGCGGCTGACGACCTGGCGCAGGCGCACGAAAAGCGCGACCTGGATCCCAAAACCGACGGCAAGCGGCACGATGTAAAACCAGAATTCCGAGAACTGGTCCACGGTGAAGCTCCAGCCGGACACGGCCGTGAGCGCGCCAAAATACAAGGCGAGCAGCACGCCGAAAGCGAGCGCACCGAATCCCGTGGGTCGCGCGAGAGTCATTGTTCCGTTCACGCCGGTTTCCCTTCCCCTAGTGACAGGCGTTGCGCTTCTGGGCGCGGCCCTGCTGCTGCGAGATGTCCTTGCGCGCCGCGCGTGGAGCCGCCAACGACGAAGGCGCAGCGAGCCCATCCAGGATCGGGCACTCCGGCCGCTCGTCGCCGTGACAGTGCGCGGCCAGTTCCTGCAGCGTCTGTTTCATCGCCTCCAGTTCACGGATGCGCGCATCGAGTTCCTCGACGTGCGCGAGCGCGAGCGCCTTCACCTTGCGGCTCGGGCGGCGCTGGTTCCGCCACAATCCGAGCAGTTCCTCGATCTGCTTGATCGAGAACCCGAGGTTGCGCGCCTGGCGGATGAAGCGCAGGGTATGGACGTCGTTGCCGTTGTACCTGCGGTATCCCGAGTCGGTCCGGTTCGCTTTCGGAATCAGCCCGATCTCCTCGTAATGCCGGATCATCTTGGCCGAGACGCCCGAACTGCGCGCCGTTTCACCGATGTTCATGGTCATGCCGTTCATGTTCTTTCTCCCAGGGGAACGCGTAATTCGGAGACTTGCGCGGTTTCGGGCGCAAGCAGCGGATCCGCCGGCGCCGGCCGCCAGCGCCGCAACAGCAGCGCGTTGGTGACGACGCTCACGCTGCTGAAGGCCATCGCCGCGCCGGCGATCATCGGATTGAGCAGGCCGAATGCGGCGAGCGGAATGCCGACCACGTTGTAGATGAATGCCCAGAACAGGTTCTGGCGGATCTTCGAGTAGGTGCGGCGCGAGATTGCGATCGCGTCCGCGACCAGGCGCGGATCGCCGCGCATCAGCGTGATGCCCGCCGTGTGCATCGCGACGTCCGTGCCGGTGGCCATCGCGAGCCCGACGTCCGCAGCCGCCAGCGCCGGCGCATCGTTGATGCCATCGCCCACCATCGCCACCACGCGACCCGGGCCCTTGAGGTCGGCGACCGTGCGCGCCTTGTCCGCAGGAAGGATTTCGGCGCGTACTTCGTCGATGCCGAGCGAGCGCGCCGCGGCGTGCGCGCTTCCCGCGTTGTCGCCCGTCAGCATGACGGTCTTCACGCCCTGCCGATGGAGCTCGGCGATCGCCTGCCGCGCACCGGGCTTCACACTGTCGCCGAAGGCAAGCAGCGCGGCAAGGCGCCGTGCACCGCCGTGTTCCACCGCCAGCCACGACACCGAGCGTCCGGATTCCGCGAGCGAGCGCTCGCGCTCGCGCATCGCGCCGGTGTCGACCCCGAGTTCGCTCATCAGGCGCGAACTGCCCAGGTACACCGTGCTGCCGCCGACCAGGCCCTGAACGCCGCGTCCGGGCAAGGCCTTCACCTCGGTCGCGGTCGGCGCAGCAATCTGTTCCGCTTCGGCCGCGGCGAGCACCGCGCGCGCGAGCGGATGGGTACTTCCCTGTTGCAGCGCGGTTGCAAGCGCAAGCCGTTCCCCGCGCTCGCCGTCCACGGGCTCGAACGCGACGAGCGATGGTTGCCCGGCGGTCAGCGTACCCGTCTTGTCGAACGCGACCGTGGTGATCGAATGCGCGATTTCGAGCGCCTCGGCGTCCTTGATCAGGATGCCGTGGCGCGCTGCGACCCCCGTACCGGCCATGATCGCGGTGGGGGTCGCAAGACCCAGGGCGCAGGGACAGGCAATCACGAGCACGGCGACCGCGTTGAGCACCGCGACCGTCCAGCCGCCGGTCGCGAGCCCCCAGGCGAGCAGCGTCGCAAGCGCAAGCACGAGCACGACCGGCACGAAGACCGCGCTCACCTTGTCGACGACGCGCTGGATCGGCGCCTTGGCGGCCTGGGCGTTTTCGACCAGCCGGATGATCCGTGCGAGCGTCGATTCCGCGCCGATGGCGAGCGTTTCGACGATGAGCGTTCCATCCGCGTTGATCGCACCGCCCGTGACGCGGTCACCCGGACCCTTGGCCACCGGCAGGCTTTCACCGGTGATCAACGATTCGTCGACGTGGCTCGCGCCCTCGCGCACTTCGCCATCGACCGGGATGCGCTCGCCCGCCCTCACCACCACCCGGTCGCCTACGACGACCGCGGCGAGCGGCACGTCGGTGTCGCGGCCGTCGCGGCGCACCCGCGCCCGATCGGGGCGCAGCGCGTTCAGCGCCCGGATCGCCTCGGTCGTCTGGTGCTTGGCGCGGGCTTCGAGCCATCGGCCGAGCAGGATGAGGGTGATGAGCGCGGCCGCCACTTCGAAATACAGGTGCGCGGCGCCGGCGTTGCCGACGAGCAGCTCGTACACCGAGAGCGCGTAGGCTGCGCTCGTGCCGAGCGCGACCAGCAGGTCCATGTTGCCCGTGAGCGCCTTCACCGCCTTCCAGGCGCCGCGATAGAACGGTGCTCCGAGCCAGAACTGCACCAGCGAGGCGAGCACGAGCTGCACCCAGCCCGGCACCATCCAATGCACCTCGAACGCAAGTCCCACCATGGGAACGAGCAGCGGTATGGTCAACAGCGCCGAGACCGCGACCGGCCACCACATCGGCAACGCGCTCGACCGGGCGCCGCGGGTGGCGCCCTCCGGGTCGGCCAAATCGGCCTCGTAACCCGCATCCGCGACCGCCGCGGCGATCGCGCCCGGGTCGGTGCCCGCGATCGCGACCACGCGCGCGCGTTCGGTGGCAAGATTCACCGAAGCCGAGAGCACGCCGTCGGCGCGCGCGAGCGACTTTTCCACCCGCGCCACGCAACTCGCGCAGGTCATGCCGCGAATGTCGAGATCGAGTTCCTGGCTCGCGATTTCGTAGCCGGCCTTGCGCAAAGCGCGCTCGAGCGCCTGCGCCGTGACGGCCGAAGACGTATGCAGCGTCGCCGATTCGGTCGCGAGATTGACCTGCGCATCCGCAACGCCGGGGACCGCAAGCAACGCTTTTTCGACCCGCGAGACGCACGACGCGCAGGTCATTCCCGCGACCGGCAGCCGAATGGACGTGTGGTCCATAGTGTCCGGCGATCTCATCGGTTGAGGTACATTCATCGGCGTCTTTCCGGTTGGAACCTGGACCAGCCTCCGGGTTCCCATGATGGGAAGGTCAAGGACTTGACTTTACACCCATGGGAAGGTTCATCCTGCGCCCTGCTGCCACACCTACCGAGGAGCACTTGCGATGGTCGAACTCAAAGTGGACAACATGACCTGCGGGCATTGCGTGAGCGCGGTGACCAGGATCCTCAAAAGCCTCGATCCGCAGGCGACGGTGGACATCGACCTGGGGACCAAACGCGTCCGCGTCGAGACCCCGCAGCCGATCGAGGCGCTCAAGCAGGCGCTCGACCAGGGCGGCTATCCGCCGACCTGAGTCGGGCATCTGGGGGCCTCGCGCCGGAGAGCTTGCCGGCGCGCGGTGCGTTCAAATCGCGGCGAGCACGTAGTCGCCGCTCATCCGCAGAGTCCTCCAGCCGTTTGAGAAAGGGTTCGCATCACGCCGCGAGATCGCGTTTTTTCTGCTCGAACTCGTCTTTGCCGATGTCGCCTCGCGCATAACGTTCCTTGAGGATGTCGAGCGCACGCGCATTGCCGGACCGCCCGCCATCGCCTTTGCTCGCGAACAGCCATTTCCCGAGCACCACGATGCCCAGCACGATCAGCACCCACCAGAGAATCATGTGCACGGCGCCCAGCATTCCCCAGCCCCAACCCCATCCCATCGAACCCATGTCACCCCACATTGCAGCACTCCTTTTCTGATTGAACGCGGCGAGGGCGTATTGCGCTTCGCTCCCGCCGCGTCATCGCGTACGCCGTTCAACCGCCGCGCCCGCTGCGACGCAGTTGCTCGAGCTGCTCCTTCGTCAGCACGGACTCGATGCGCTTGCGGGAATCGAGCGACAGCTCGAACATCCCCTTGTGCGCATCGCCCATCGCCTGGTAGGCCTTGCGCGCCGCGTTCTCGTCGACGCCGGGGCCGAACTGATGCATGTGGAAGCCCTGCTCGTGCATCTTGCCCATGAGTTCCCACTGCTTGCGCGCGGCGTCCTGCTGGATCTCTCCGATCTTTGCGCGCTGCTCGTCGTTCAGGTTGAGCCGGCCGAGTCCGCCGTAGCCGTATCCGCCCATCATTCCGTGACCCATGCCACCCATCATTCCCGGGCCCATGCCGTAGCCACCGCCACCCATCATTCCGGGTCCCATGCCGCAGCCCCCGCCGGGACCGTAGCCGCCCATCATTCCGGGTCCCATGCCACCCATCATTCCCGGGCCCATTCCATAGCCACCGGGACCGTACCCGCCCATCATGCCCGGGCCCATGCCGCCCATCATTCCCGGACCCATCTGTGCGAACGCGGTTGCGGAAAAAATCGCGGCTGCCGCCGCGGCGATCAATTTGCGTTTCATGGCCACTCCTTTCTTTCTGTTTCAGTTTCACTCATCACTGCCGAAACGCCGTGACGCCGGAGTGCGCAGAGCTGCGCAAACCGGTCCTCGCGGCGAGTCAGCAGCATCGTTTCATCCGTTCCTCGAGCTGCGACACTGCCGCCGAGTCGACTTCCGTTTCCTGCCGTGGCCCCCGAAACAGCAGTGCCAGCACCGCAAACGCGAGCGCAGCCAAGGCAGCGAGTCCCCAAAGCCCGGCGACCAGGCCGTACGCTGCGGCGACTCCGGCTGGAATGGCGAGCACCTTCCAGAGCAACGCATGGCGCTCATCGCGCAGCCGCTCCGAGCGCCACTGCACGATGCCGAGCACCGACGCTCCGAGCAGGATCGCGAGTACCGCAACGTCCACCTGGAATCCTCCGTAGCGCGCCGCAAGCAACCCCATCCAGGTCCCGGCAACGCCGACGCAGACCGGACAGATCGCAGCACGCGATACCCGCGACGCGAGCCATGCGAGCAACGTCAGCCCGAGCATCGACGCGATTGCAAGCACCAGCGTAGTCATGGCATCACATCGCGAAGAAGACCAGGCCCAGCGCCACCATCGCAGCGCCACCGCCCAGTCGCATCGTGCCGCGCCGTTCCTGCTGCCACTGCTGCACCTTGCCGAGCAGCGACGAGTTGCTCGCGACGAGCAGGATCAGGACCAGCGGCAGCACGAAGATCACGTTGTACAGGAGCAGGTAGCCGACACCGGTGAAATACGTGCCCTGATCGTGCAGCAGACCGAGCACCATCAGGTACGGGCCGCCGGTGCAGGGAAATTCGCACAGTCCGACCAATCCCCCGAGCACGACGGCGGTAGGCACCGAAGCCCGCTCCATGAGCACCGCCATGTGGCGATGCGCGGACTGCGGAATCGCAAACTTGATCGGAAACGCGGGAACGAACTCGTTCGTGATGTTGATGAGTCCGAGCACCACCAGCAGCCCGGCGCCCAGATTGCCCATGAAATGCGGAGTTTCGAAGAGGTGCAGCGCCTGCAGCAGCCCGAGGCCGATCAGGAAATACACGCCGTACAGGCCCGCGATGTAGGCAATCCCGATCTGCAGCACTTTCGATCGGAGCTTGCCGATGCTCAACAGGAAAGCCACGGTCAGCAACAGGATCGAGAACGCGCAGGGGTTGACGCTGTCGATGAGCGCCGCGACGAGCACGAGCGGCAACAGCCATCGGCCGCCCTCGCTCACGCTCCAGAGCGCCGCAGTGCCGGCGCTGCCGAAACTGAACAGCGCCACGGTCGCGGCGAACAGGATTCCCGCCGCGATGAGAAACGTCAGTTTTCGGTCCATGAGTTCACGGCGTCACGTTGGCGACGAAGGCGAGTTGAAGCGGCTCACCCCGCGCGGGCTCGATCGTGACCACGCGCTCGGTGCGCCCGAGGCCCGCCGGACCGTGTGCCGCCGGATCGAACACCACGTCGAGATATGCGGCCTCGTTCGGGGCGAGCGATTCGTTCACGTCGGGCAGCGGACCGTGGCCCGGCATGCCGTAGCTGCCGATGACGCGCATCCCTTTCACGAGCGTTGCCGTGGTGCACATGCACGAGGTGTAAACCCGCTGCATCAGCACCGGAGTCGTGCTCTCGTTCCTGAACCAGAAACGGTGACTCACCTTTCCGGCCGCCATCGAAATGGATCCGAACTCGAAATTGCTTTCCTTGGCGCGCAGGGCTCCCGTTTGGCGCGCCACCGAAGGGGTGGATGCCGCGGCGGCTGGCGGAGCGGCGCTCGCGGGTGCGGTGGACTTCGATTCGGGCATGGCCGCAATGACTGCGATCACGATCGCGAGGATGATCAGCGAGAGGCCCGCGATCAGCGGCATTGCATTCGACCGTTTGCTTTGGATGGCTGCGCTGCGTGTCATGAATCCTCCGTGCTTTTGCGATGTAAGTGAATATCGATGGCCGAATCAGTGCCGCGCGAAGACGCGATGGCCGCGCTCGTCGAAAACGAGTGTTTCGTAGGGTTCCGGCTTGCCCTGGTCCATGCCCGGCGAGCCGATCACCATTCCGGGAACCGCAAGGCCGACGGCCTTCGGCCGCTCGCGCAGCAGCCGCCTGATGTCAGCGGCCGGCACGTGGCCCTCGATCGCGTAACCGCCGACCATCGCGGTGTGGCACGAGGCGAGCGCGCTCGGTACGCCGTAGCGCCGCCGGATTGGCGATACGTCATTGAGGTCGTGTGCTTCGACCCGAAACCCGTTCTCGCGCAGGTGCTTGACCCAGTCGCCGCAGCAGCCGCAGGTCGGGCTCTTGTAGACCGTCACGACCTCCGAACGCTGCGCGAATGCCTGCGGCACGAGCCCCAGCGCGAACACGGCGGCAGCCGTGCGCAAGCAGAAACCTCGCCTGTCGACGGAGTTCTTCGTTGGCATGTCAGCTCTCCAATTCATGCAGGTTTCGCTTCATCCGATCCGCCCGAGCGCGGGAAAGGCGTTGAGCAGCCAGACCGAAAATACCGCCAGCTGTCCCGTGACCATCGCGATTCCGAGCACGACCATCACGACGCCGCCGCCGATCTGCAGCGCGGCGCCGAAGCCGCGCAGCCTCCCGAGCACTCCTGCGGCACGGTCGATGAACAGCGCGGTGGCGAGGAACGGAACGCCCAGGCCAAGCGAATAGGCGCTCAGCAGGCCAACCCCGCTGCCGCTCGTGCTCGTCGCGCTGACGGCGAGGATCCCGCCGAGGATCGGGCCGATGCAGGGCGTCCAGCCGAAGGCGAAAGCGACGCCGAGCACGAATGCCGCGACCGGATTTCCGCCCGTCAGGCGAAAGTGCAGGCGCAGATCGCGCTGCAGCCACGGCACCCAGCGCCACAGCCCGAGCATGAAAAGGCCGAAGCCGATGACGAACGCCCCCGCAATGAGGTTGGCCTCAAAGCGGTAGCGCAGCAGCAATTGCCCGAGCACGCTCGCGCTGGCGCCGAAAGCGATGAAGACCACCGAAAAGCCGGCGACGAACGGCGCGCTCATGCCGAGCGCCATGAGCCGGTCGCGCGCGTGCAGTCGGCGTTTGCGCCATACGCTTTCCCCAGCGACGTAGGACACGTACGCCGGCACCAGCGGCAACACGCAGGGTGAGAGAAACGAAATCACGCCCGCGCCGAAGGCCACGAGGAATCCGATCGTGGTTGCGTCGGTCATGGACTCATTCCGCCCGGAGCCTTCGCACCAGCGGCAGCAGCCGCTCTTCGACCGACTTGCGGGTGATCGCGCCGATGATCTTGTCGCGGATCACGCCTTGCTTGTCGATGACGAAGGTCTCCGGCACGCCGTAGACGCCCCAGTCGATGCCGACGCGACCGTCGCGGTCGGCGCCCGTGCGCGTGTAGGGATCACCCAGCTCGCCCAGCCAGCGCTCGGCGTCCTCGGGACGGTCCTTGTAATTGAGACCATGGATGGGGAGCGCGCGCTGCCGGGCGAGTTCCATCCAGAGCGGATGCTCGTCACGGCATGCCACGCACCAGGAGGCGAATACGTTGACCACCGACACTTCGCCGCGCAGGTCTTCGGTGGCGAGTCCGAGCGTGCGGCCCTGCACCGGGGGCAACTGGAACTGCGGCACGGGCTTGCCGATGAGCGGCGAAGGCACGAGACGCGGGTCGAGCGTCAGACCGATGCCGAGAAACACGCCGATGATCGCAAAGATCGCGATCGGCCAGAGGTACGGCCAGCGCCGACTCGGCGCGGACCCGGGCGCGACTGCAGTGTCGATGGCTTGCGGTTGCATGGTCTGTTCCTTCACGGTCCCTGCGGAACTGTTGGGGCGGCTGCCAGGTGCGCGGCCGAACCGGCGGCGCCATGGCGGAATCGCTTGCGGCGTGCGTGCATCGGGCGCGCATGCGCGCCCCGTGCCGCGCGAGTCAGGATCTCAGCGCAGGATGCGCGCCGAGCGGAGGTAGAAGGATTGCGGGCTGCGAGGTGGCGCCCGGAGCCAATGCGACTGCCGGGTGAGAACTGCGCTTGTGGCGACCGCGACCCACGCCGCCGGCGCCAGCCCCAAGGAAGACGGCGAAGCGAACACCGCAGCCTGCAGGGGCGCGGTCGCGTCAGGACTACTGACGCTGGCGCAGCATTGCACCGACGGATCGGCGTCGTGTTGCAGCGGCGAGTATGGCGCCAGCGTCGTCGCGTGTATCGAGGTCGCAACGCCGCCGAGATGCGTGAACCAAAGATCGCACACCGACCGCAGCGACAGCAAGGTCACTGCGGCGAGCGCCAGCGCGAAAAACGCCGCGCGGGAAACGGTCAGCGGTCTATTCACCATAGCACCGTGCAAGGATGCCGTGCCTGTCCGGGAAATCATTGACTCAGGTCAAACGGCTCGAAGACGCGCAACGGCGCGTCGAACCCCCGCACTGCGACTTCACCGCGATCCAGCAGGCGGAACTCGCTGCCGAGAAGCTCCGCGGTACGCGCCCGCAACCGCAGCCCGGCACCGAACGACGCGCGGCGCCGATCGCAGCCGCCGCACGCCCGGTCACTTCGCCGGCGCGATTTTCGTCACCGTCAATGCGCCGCCCACCTTCTCGGCCTGGAACTTCACTTTGTCGCCCGCCTTGACCTGATCGAGCATCGCCGGGTCCTTGACCTGGAACACCATGGTCATCGGCGGCATGTCGAGGCCTTGCAGCGGGCCGTGCTTGATGGTGATTTTCTTCGCGTCCTTGTCCACCTTGCGCACCTCGCCGTCGGAGAGCCCGACCTGGTGATGCTTGTCGTCGGCGAGCGCCGGCGCGGCGGAAAGAATGGCTATCAGAACTGCAGTCAGCATGCGTTTCATTGCTTGGTCCTCAGTCGTTCAACGATCGTTGGAAAATTTTGGGTGCGTCCCGGGACGTGGAAACGCCTCAGGTCGCAGGGATCGCTCTTCCAACCTCCCAAACCGGGCGGGCCGGTAAACGAAGATCCGTTTCGCGCTCGCGGCGTGCTGCGTGCGCGCCAGCGCCGCGAGCATCATTTGAACATCAAGCTGCCATTGAAGTTCCCTTTCCAGAACCGCTACGCCCTCACCTGCCAGCCTTGCCCTTGTCCAGTGGCGTGAAGCGCGCCTGCACCGGATTCTGCCCGGCTAGCGTCAGCGACACGACGACCTTCATGCCGGCCGCGGACTCGAACGTTCCTGTACCCGCCAGCCCGTTTTCGCCGGCGGGTTCCAGCCTGACGCTGGTCGTGTCCTTGCCGCTCAGCACGGTTGCGCTGCCGCTTGCACCTTTGGTCGAGACCTTGACGTCCTTCGCGCCTGTGACGTAGGCCGTCAACGCGTTTCCCTTCACCACCAGCTCGACATGAAACTTTCCCGCGTCCTTTACCTGGCCGCCGTTTGGACCGGTTCCACGTTCGTCCGCGTAGCTTGTGGTCGCGATCACCGGCGCTAAGGCTACGACGGCGAGACGCGCGAGCGCGCCCATCGTTGAGCGTCGCAGCGCGGCGTGAGTTGCTGTGAATGCATGCACGGCTTTTTCCTCTTTCAGTAGTCGATCAGAATGCCTGTTGCGCGTGCTCCGCGAGCAGGCGCTTGAGTGGTTTTTCCCCCCACAACCAGAACATCACCGGCGTGACGATGGTATCGAGCAGCGTGGAACTCACCAGGCCGCCGAAAATCACCACCGCCACCGGATGCAGGATCTCCTTGCCCGGCTGGTCCGCCGCCAACATCAAAGGCACCAGCGCGAACGCCGCCACCAGTGCCGTCATGAATACGGGCGTCAGGCGCTCGAGTGAGCCGCGCACGATCATCGGCTTGCCGAAGGACTCGCCTTCGAACGCGCACAGGTTGATGTAGTGGCTCACCTTGAGAATGCCGTTACGCGTGCTGATGCCGGCGAGCGTGATGAAGCCGATCATCGAGGCGACCGACAGCGGCTGGCCGGCCAGCTTGAGCGCGATGACGCTGCCGACCAGCGCCAGCGGGATGTTGCCCATGATCATCAGAGACAGCGCCATCGAACGGTATCGGGTGTAGAGCACGATGAAGATGAGCAGCAGCGACATGACCGAGAGCAGGGCGATCAGCCGCGCGGCATCCTCCTGCGCCTGGAACTGGCCCTCGAGACTGGTGAAATAGCCGCTCGGCAGCGGGCTGGCGGAGATCTCGGCCCGGATGTGCGCGACGATCGTCGCCAGGTCGGTGCCATCGGAATTCGCCGAGATGGCGATGCGCCGGCGCGTGTTGTCGCGCGAGATCTGGTTGGGCCCGTCGCCATCCTCGATCTCCGCGATTTGCGCGAGCGGCACGCGGCCTCCCGGCGTTTCGATCAGCAGCCGCGCGAGCGCCTGCGGGCCGCGCGCGGCATCAGGCAGCCGCACCACCAGATCGAAGCGCCGGCTGCCTTCGATCACCTGCGCGAGCTTTTCGCCCCCCAGCAGGGTTTCGAGCGCCTTCAGCACCGCGGCGGGCGTTACGCCATAGGCGGCCGCTTTCTCGTAATCGAGGCGCACCTTGAGCTGCGGGATCAGCACGGCCTTTTCGATCTGCAGGTCGGCAATGCCGGAAATCACCGCCAGCCGGTCGCGCAGCTGAGTGGCAAGGGCGCGCAAGGTATCGAGGTCGTCGCCGTAAACCTTGAGCGCGATCTGCGCGCGCACGCCCGACAGGATGTGGTCGAGCCGGTGCGAGATCGGCTGCCCGACGTTGACCACCGCCGGCAACGTGCTCAGGTGGTCGCGAATGTCCTGCAGCACCGCATCGCGGCTGCGCGGCGAGCGCTTCAGATCGACGTCGATCTCGGTGTAGTGGACGCCTTCTGCGTGTTCGTCGAGCTCGGCGCGCCCGGTACGCCGTCCGACATGCGTCACTTCCCCGACTTGGGCGATGAGCTCCTCGGCCTGCGTGCCGATGAGATTCGACTCGTTGAGCGAGGTTCCGGGGTTGAGCAACAGGTTGATCGTGAGCGTGCCCTCGTTGAACGCGGGCAGGAACGATCGCGGAAAGAACGGCACCGTCGCAGCCGCCAGTAGCACGGCGACCACCGCGGCCGCCAGCAACAGCCTGGCGTGCTCGAACGACCAGTAGAGGATCTGCGTGTCCCATGCCTTGAGCTTCCTTACCAGCGGGCTGTACTCCTCCTTTGCCCGCAGGTCGAAGCGCAGCGACCACCACGGAATCGATGCCCCCTCGCCGGCGGGCGGCGCAGAGTGCCCCGCGAGTAGGTAGTAGCACAGCACCGGCGTGAGCGTCACCGAAACCAGCATGCTGGCGAGAATGGACACGATGAACGCCACGCCCAGCGGCGCGAACAGGCGCCCCTCGATGCCGGAAAGCGCGAACAGCGGCACGAACACCAGCGCGATGATGATCGTCGCGTAAACGATGCCGGAGAGCACTTCCTTGGTGGCCGCCGCGATCACTTCCAGCGCGGGTTTGCCGGCGCCATCGGCGACGTTTCGCTTGAGCCGCCGCAGAATGTTCTCCAGACCGACGATGGCGTCGTCGACCAGCGCGCCGATCGCGATGGCCAGACCGCCGAGCGTCATGGTGTTGATCGAAAGTCCCATCAGCTTGAACGTCAGCGCAGTGATGAGGATCGACATCGGAATGGCGGTCAGCGAGATCAGCGTGGTGCGGATGTTGAGCAGGAACAGGAACAGCACCACCGCGACCATGATCGCGCCGTCGCGCAGCGCCTCCTCGACGTTGTCCACCGAGGCGGCGATGAAGTTCGCCTGCTTGAAGATGACCTGCGGCGGCGACATGCCCGCCGGCAAGGACCGGCTGAGATCGGCGAGCGCGGCTTCGATGTCGCCCGTGAGCTTCACCGTGTCGGCGGCGGGCTGCTTCTGGATCGAAAGGATGACCGCGGGTTTGGCGTTGTAGCTCGCGTCGCCGCGCTTCGCCGCAGCCGCGAATTTCACCTCGGCCACCTGCTTGAGCAGGATGGGCTGGTTGTTCTTCGCGGAGACCGCGACGTTCTGCAGGTCGACCAGGCGTGAAGTGCGCCCGATGTTGCGGACCAGGTACTCGCGCGCGTTCTGCTCCAGGAATCCGCCGCTGGTGTTGGTGGCGTAATTCTTGAGCGCGGACTCGATCTGCTCCAGCGTCACGCCCAGCGCCTGCATCTGCGGCGGATCGGGCTCGACGCGGTACTGCTTGACTTCGCCGCCGATCGGAATCACTTGCGCGACTCCCGGCACGGTCAGCAGCCGTGGACGCATCACCCAGTCGGCGTACTCGCGCACCTGCATCGGGTTCACGCGCGCCGGGTCCGCGGGCAGGGCGATCAGCATGATTTCGCCCATGATCGAGGCGATCGGCCCCATTTGCGGCGCGATGCCTTCGGGCAGCTGCTCCTTGACCAGCGACAGACGTTCGGCAACCTGCTGGCGGTTGCGCCAGATCTCGGTTCCCCAGTCGAACTCGACGTACACCACTGAGAGCCCGATCCCGGATACCGAACGCACGCGCGTCACCCCGGGCATGCCGTTCATCGCCGTCTCGACCGGAAAGGTCACCAGTTGCTCGACTTCCTCCGGTGCCATGCCGCCCGCCTCGGTGAGCAGGGTCACGGTGGGCTTGTTCAGGTCCGGGAACACGTCCACCGGCATCTGCCGGACGGTGAGAACGCCGTAGAAGACGAGCAGCAGCGAAGCCGCAATCACGAACAATCGCTGCTTGAGGCTCGCGTCGATGATCAGGTTGAACATGGCGCGGACTCAACGCACCTGCGCCAGGGCTGCAGCACCCTGGGTAACGACGCGCTCGCCGGCGGCGACGCCTTCGGTAACCGCGACGCGGGTCGCGTCCAGCGACTGGTGACGCACTCTCCGCGGTTCGAATCTTTCGGCGCCGGTGTGCACCCACAGCACGGTGTCGCCCGAGGCGGTGCGCCACAGTGCCGCGAGCGGCACGGACGCTCCCTTGATGGTGCGCTTGGTCTGCGCCACCACCTTGAGCGGTTGACCCACCACGAGTGGCGGCAGCGGCGGCTTGACGCGAAACAGCAGCGGCAGCGCCTGCTCGCGCAACTGCTGCCCGCCACCGACAAAGACAAGCGCCAGCGCCCCGTCGCCCGGCAGCAGGGCGCTCGCGGGACCGATGTCCGCGAGGAGCATTGGATCGTAGGCGAGCGCCTCCACCATGAGACGCTGCGGGTCCACGATCTCGTACAAGATCTCGCGCGCCTCAACCACCTGGCCGGCAACCGCCGACGCGGCGCTGATCACGCCCGCGACTGGCGCGATCAGGGTTTCACGGCTGGAGAGGCTGGCGCCCACGGCTGACTTTCGCTCGGCGAAGCTCGCCAGTTCCGCGCGCGCTGCGTCAATTTCCTTCTGCGGCACGCTGCCTTCGAGCGCCTCCAGGCGCTTGAGCTTTTTCTCGGCAAGCGCGTGTTGCGAGTTCAGTTCCGCGAGCTGCGCGCGTTGGTTGCCCAGCTCGATGCTGCTCCCAACGGGGCGCAGGTAAGCGAGGACCTCGCCTTTGCCAACCCTGCGACCGATGTTGGGCAGTCCATGCGGCCCGGGCTCGATGCGGCCAGTCTGGCTCGCCTGCACGCGACCGCCGAAACCCGCGTCCACCACGACCCGCCCATTCAGCTCGATACTCTGCGCAAGTGCACGGATCTCTGCGAGCTCGGTGCGCAGGCCGAGGCGGCGTTGCCCGGGCTTGGGCATGAATACGCTGCCGTCTGCCAGGCGCTGCGCAACGGCGGTCCCGCCAGCTGCGGACTGCACGACCGCAGAGGCGCCCTTCCCGTCGCCACTGTGGTCTTCGCCTTCATGCGCGTACACCGCTGGCACAACGTCAGTCAGCCCAAGCACGACGCCGGCGGCGATCACCGTCAGCACGCGCGTTTTGGACGCGGTCCTGCGTCGCAGCAACCAGCCCGCGCCGATCAGCACGACAAGCGCTGCGGCTATCCCTAGCCGCCACTCGGACCAACCCTGGTGCGGAGCGCTCGCCTGCGGCGGCTGCGGAACTGCGAGCGTACCGTTGAGCAGGTCGGTTTCGCCAGACACCCTTATGGTGAACACCAGCGGATGCTGACCGGGCCGGGTCAGTCCGGCGGCGGGCACGCTGTAGGTTCCCGCGCCGGTCGGCTGTGCGCTCGACTTGAACGTCCCGCTCTCGATGTCGATCGCCGCATCGGTGACCGCCTCATTGCTGGCGAATCTGTCGAGGTAGAGCGTGAGTTTTCCGGCCTCCAGAATCGCGACCAGCTCGAAGCTGTCCGAGTGCGCTTCGACGCGCGGCGCGAGTGCGCCGGGCAATCCCGGCGGCGGCGCGGCATGATCTTCGCCTTCATGGGCAAGCGCGGTGGACGCCGACAGCGCCAGCGCGAACAGAATTCGGGCAAACCAATTCATGGCACGACTCCCCGGGCCTGATTCAGACGTGAGACGGCGCGCGCAACCTCGAGCTTCGCGCGTGAAAAATTCAATTCGGCCTCGAACCGGTCATTCTCGGCCCGCAGCCGCGCGACCAAATCGAGTTCCCCGAGCGCGAACGCCTTGGCCAGCAGCTGCTGCGTGTCTGCGGCCAGCGCGGAGCGGCTCTCGCTCAAAACCAGCAGCTCGCGCGCCTGACTCAGTTCGCGGCGCGATCCCTCGATTTCTGCTGCGAGCCTGGTGCGTTCGAGTCCGAGAGCGGCTTGCGCTTCGATCAGTTCCGCGTTGGCGGCGGCAATGCGCGGCTGGTTGCGAGCGTCGGTCGCAAATGGCAGCCGGAAGCGCACCTGAAGCGAGTTGGCATAGGTGTCGCCAAAAGAACTGCGCTCGCGCCGCGCACCCAGCTCGAGCTCAGGATTGTCGCGTCGATTCTTCGCCGCCTGATCGAGCCTGGCCTGAGCCGTTGCCACCGCCCGTTGCAGCGGCGCGAGCAGCGGATGATCGTCGATGCTGGCAGCGTCCGGCGAAAGGGTCTCCTCGCCGCCGGGCAGCGCGGCCAACCCGGTCAGAAGATCGAGCCCCTGCATCGCTCGGAACCGCTTGAACTCGGCCTCGGCCAGTATGCTGCGCGCCAGGCGTTCCGCAGCCTGCGCCTGGTTGAGATCGACGCGCGCCAGATCGCCAGCCCTGACGCGGCGTTCGACATCGGCCGCGAGCGCCGCCGCTTCCGCCACTTTGCGCCGTGCGAGCGCCAGCTCGTTGTCGGCGAGCCGCGCCTGCCAGACTGCGTCGCGCACTTCGCCGGCGATCTTCAGTTTCGCCGCCGCAAGCCCGCTGTCGTACTGCTCGCGCTCGGCGAGAGCAATCGCGCCCTGGCGTCGCTGTTCGCCAGGCAGCCAGAGCGGCAACGCGATTTCTGCTTCCCACTCACGCGCTCCATCATTGCGGTTGAGGCGATCGTTGCGGTTTCCGACGCTCAGTGTCGGCGGTTCGGGAAACAGCGCTTGCGCCGCTTCGCGTTTCGCCGCGAACTCCTCGCGACGCGCCGCACCGGCCTGGTACGCCGGTTGCCGCAGCCAGGCCCGCTCCACCGCGTCACGCAACGTGCCATCGGCAAGCAGCGGCGGCGCGAGCAGCAGCAAAGTGATGGTGCACAGAACTCTGGCAGCCGATGTCGTGACCAACCTCATCTGCAATTTCTCCTTCCTGTCCTGTAAAGGGCCTTCGATGCATCAGACTCAGCGCGCAACCGTGATCCTGCCGATCACACCCGGCCCAGGGAGGACCGGGACATGGCAGCCGTAGTAGAAAATCCCGACGCGCGTGAACTGCCAGACGATCGACTGACTCGTCTGCGGCTCGACATGCGCCATGTAGGGTTCGTCGTGATCCACGTCCGCGTGTTTCTTGGCCGCCGCCGCATGCTCCTGCAATCCGGACAAGGTGCCGATCACCAACTCGTGCATTTCCCGCCCCGAGTTCCTGACAAGGAATCTGACTGTTTCCCCGACCCTGAGCGCCACGTCGCCGGGCGTCTGGCACGCGCGATCGCTCATGTCGATGGCCACCGTTCGCGAGACTTTCTGCGCCTCTCCCGGACGGCCGAATGGCGTACCCGCGGCCCCCATCGCAACGGCGTCGGCGTGCGTGCCGGCATGCCCGCCATGCGCCAACACGCCACCGACACCCAGCATCAGAAGCGCTGCAAGGACAGTGCGCCCGGGATTCATGCGGTCCACGTCGCGCCCACGTCAATGGCCTGCATGGCCGCGCGGCTTGCGGACCTTCACGGCGCGCCCGTCGTCCTTGGCGGGGGCCGGCTGCACGGCGAGCGGCGCCGTGCCCTCGAGCGCGTAGGCAACCGTGCCGGGCGGGTGCTGGTACCAGCCGGGATCGCGGTAATCGTCGCGCGCGAGCCCCTCCCGCACCTTCACCACCGTGAACATGCCGCCCATTTCGAGCGCGCCGAACGGCCCGCTGCCGGTCATCATCGGCAGCGTGTTGTCCGGCAGCGGCATTTCCATTTCCTGCATGTCCGCCATGCCGCGCTCGCCCATCACCATGTAATCGGGCACCAGCTCGAGGATCTTCTGCGCCACGCCGCGGTGGTCCACCCCGATCATGGTCGGCACGTTGTGCCCCATCGCGTTCATGGTGTGGTGCGATTTGTGGCAGTGGAACGCCCAATCGCCCGGTGCATCGGCGACGAACTCGATCGCGCGCATCTGCCCCACCGCGACGTCGATCGTCACCTCGGGCCAGCGCGCGCCCTTCGGCACCCAGCCGCCGTCGGTGCCCGTGACTTCGAAGTCGTAGCCATGCAGGTGGATCGGGTGATTGGTCATGGTCAGGTTGCCGATGCGGATCCGCACCCGGTCGCCCTTGCGCACGGCGAGCGCGTCGATTCCCGGAAAGACGCGCGAATTCCAGCACCACAGGTTGAAATCGAGCATGGTGCTGACCTTCGGCGTCGCGCTCCCCGGGTCGATGTCGAACGCGTTCATCAGGAACACGAAATCGCGGTCGACGCGCATCACGTTCGGATTCTTCGGGTGCACGACGAGGAAACCGTGCATTCCCATCGCCATCTGCACCATCTCGTCGGCGTGCGGGTGATACATGAAGGTGCCGGATTTCCTCATCTCGAATTCGTAGACGAAGGTCTTGCCGACCGGGATGTGCGGTTGCGTGAGTCCGCCCACTCCGTCCATGCCGTTCGGGAGCAGGATCCCGTGCCAGTGGATGGTGGTGTGCTCGGGCAGCTTGTTGGTGACGAAGATCCGCACCCGATCGCCCTCGACGCACTCGATCGTCGGACCTGGGCTCTGGCCGTTGTAGCCCCAGAGGTGCGCGGTCATGCCGGGTGCCATCTGGCGGCGCACGGGCTCGGCGACGAGGTGGAATTCCTTCCAGCCGTCCTTCATGCGCCAGGGCAGCGTCCAGCCGTTCAGCGTTGCCACCGGCTGGTAGGGCCGCCCGTTCGGCGGCGCAAGCGGCGGCTGCATTCCGGGTTTGTCCTGGAGCGCTGCTTCAGGCAGCGACGCGGCCCCGACTTTCGATACAAGCGCCGCGCCGAACAGTCCGGCCGCGGCGCGATTCAGGAATTGCCTGCGTGTAGGCACGGATGTGTCTGCGGTGCGAGGCATCAGTGTTCGCCCGCGCCGGCGCCGCCGGCGGAAATGGCCGTTACCGCGTTGCGCCCACCGAGCGATCCGGGCGAGCGCCCCGTCAACGCCATCTGCAGGGTCGATTCGGCCAACCAGTATTCGCGCGCCGCACCGATCGCGGCGTTGACCGCTGCCGTGGTTTCACGCGCATCCGCAAGCAACTCGAACACGCCGATCAGCATGCCGTTGTAGCGCAGCAGGTTTTCGTCCGAAATGCGCTTGCGCAGCGGCACCACCTCGTCGCGGTAGTGACGCGCAAGCTCGTACGCCGCGCGGTACGCAGCGTAGGCCTCGCGAACTTCCGAGCGCGCGTTCACCGCCACTTGCGCGGTGCGATTCACCGCCTGCAGGTAGCGATGCTGCGCCTGCGCGAGGCGCGCGTCCCCGGTGTCGAAGATGGGCAGGCGAAGCTCCACTTCCCAGCCCTTCTGCGGCAATCCGGGCGCTTCCGACTTGTGGATCGCGGACAGCTCCAGCACGTCGACGAAGCGCGTCGCCTTCGTCAGGCCGAGCGTCGCCGCGAGCGCCTCGGTCTCGCGCTTCGAGGCCAGCACATCGAGCCGCTGCTGCAGCGCGGCACTTTCGGCGGCACCGAGTTCCCGGGGCGCCGCAGGCAGATCGGGCAAGCGCTCGGGCAGGCGAAAATCGGCTGCCTCCAGCCCCAGCAGGCGCGTCAGCCGCTCTCGCGCCGCACCCGCCGCCACGCGAGCGCGCCCGAGCTGTGCGCTTGCTTCGGCATAGAAGGCCTGCTCGCGCATGTGATGCAGCCGCGGCATGTTTCCGATCGCAGCAGCACGCCCCGCGAGCGTCGCGCCCGCCTCGGCCGAAGCCTGCACCTGGCCGAAGTAGCGCAGGCTCTCCTGCGCCGCGACCGCCTCGGTCCAGGCGCGGCGCGTATCGGCGGCCAGCTGCATCGCTTCGGCGGCCGCGCGCAACTGCACCTGCGCGAAGCGCTGCTCGGCGATTTCGACACGCCTTGGCATCGTGAGCAACGCGAGGACATTGAAGAGCAGCGAGCGCTCGATTTCGAGTGCATCGCCGCGCCTCAGGCGCGCGTAGCTGAAGGTCGGATTGATCCAGCGTCCGGCCTGCACCAGATCGCCTTCGGCGATGCCGAGTTCGGCGTACGCCGCTTGCAGTCCACGGTTGTTGAGCAGCGCGATACGCACGGCTTCGCTCGCGCCGAGCGGCGCCGCGAGCAGCCGCTTCACCTCGGCCGCGACTGCGCCGGCGTCGGTCTCGCTGCGCACCCATTCGGCCTGCTCCCCGGTGCGCGTTCGCAGCGCCTCCTCGACCACCGAGAATCCGCCGTCCGGCGAAAACGTCGCGCAGCCGCCGATGAACACCAGGGTTGCCGCCGTGAGCAGCGATCGCGGCGCCGGCGATTCTTCCGATGACATCGGCTTCATCGGCGCGCTCCTCGCGCACCCTCGCGCGACGCCTCCGGTTCTTGCGCTGGAGCAGGTGGTTTGCCGCGGATCTGTCCGACATGCCCGCCGAGCGCGGCGGCCTCCTCGTTGGCTTGTCGCCAGCCGATCGCCGGCGCCTCTTCATAGCGGCGATAGCCTTCGAGAGCCGACGGTTGCGGCACGGCCGATACCGATGCCGATGCCGATGCCGGTGGTGCAGGTTTGACTTCGCCGGCGCATGCAGCCGAAACCGTGCCTGCCAACGCAAGCGCGGAGAAGGAAATCGAATTCATGGTGCTCCTCTGCTCCTCTGATTGCCGCCACTCGGGCGGCCCAATACAGCGTCTGACAGCGGCGCGCAAGCGCGCCGCCGAGCGGTTCAGGCGCTCAACGTCAGAGGAGGAGGATCAAGGAGCTCGGGCAGGAATTCCGGGGTCGCGGCGGCGACGAACGCGACGCGATCACCGAAAACGGTGGTGGGGTGAAAAATCGAGCCGGCGACCGGTATTGCCGCGGCGGCGCAACACGCGACGCAGGGGCTGCAGTGCGCGACTTCCGAGCCGTCAACACCGCCCTCGTGAACGTGGTCGCTGGCGGCTGCGACGGCGTGTACCTCGTGCGCGGCGTCCGGACCGTGCATTGCGGCAGCAAGTCCATCCGCATGTCCGAGTGCCATGCACATTCCGGCACTGATCGCGGCGAGGCCCTGCATCGGCATCGCAACCATTGCCAGCAGTGCAAGCAGCATCCGGACGCGTTTCTTTATCACGGATCAAATATATCAGCTTCCTTACGTTCGCCGCAACCGGCCGACCGGCATGTGCGTGTGCCAGGCCGCGATCGATGGCTGCGTGCCGGCGGCATCGCAGGTGCCGATCGGTCCCTCGAGCAAGTCCGCGCGGGGATTCGCTTGTCGTGACTTTTTGGAGTCTCCCGAGTCTCGGTTTTTCGGCGAGATTCACGCCGAAAAACCGAGATCGGTGAACTGCGAAATCGGGCCGGTTCTCTGCTACTGGCAGCGCAAGCGCTGATCGGTTTCTCAAGCAAGTCCGCGCGGGAATTCGCTTGCCGTGATTTGTTCGGGTCTCACAGGTCTCGGTTTTTCGGCGTGAATCTCGCCGAAAAACCGAGATCGGTGAACTGCGAAACCGGGCCGGGCCTCCCCTAGCAGTGCAGGCATGGCGTCGCGCGCCCCGCGAGCGGCAGCTGGTCGCGGCTGAGCCCGAGGTCGCGCAGCACGTGATCGTTGAGGCGACCCAGTTCATGCACCGCACCGCGGCCGGCGGGCCTGGCCCGGAAAGCGCGCGTGGCGCGGTCGACGACGCGTCTGAATGCCGCGCTCAGCCGGTCGGCGGCCGCGGCCAGCAGCGCATTCACCGCTTCAGTGCGCAGACGCGACGCCTCCTGCCGCAAATCCGCCAGACGAAGGTCGCGATGCTGCTGCGCTCCGCGCCAGCGGTCGCCTGCACCCGCAATGTCCGCCTCGAGTACGACGACCGCCTCGCCATCGAGCGCCTGCACCACTGCAACCCCGTCGCGATCGAAACGGAAGCTGCTGCCCGCTTCGATCACATGGTCGCGGCGGTCGCCGAATTGCGTAATCCAAACCGCACCCCGTACCACACCGAGATGGCGTCCGGCCGCATCGCGCAGCCGAAGCAGTTCGCCCGGATTGAGGGTTCGCGTTCCCTGCCGCATCAGACGGTCATCCATGACACCTCCTTGACGCATGACTTGAGGGCATTTAAAAGACGCCGGAGGCATTCCGGCTTCCCGCCCTGCATGTGCAGCGAATGATGCGGCCGGAGGGGTGCCGGGACAAACGTTCTTTGCTCATCGTATGGATGCGCCTAATGCATGCGTAGCCGACGCTACGACGTACCGCCGCTCGACCCGCTGCTCGCCTTCGAAGCGGCGGCGCGCAACCTCTCGTTCACCAGGGCGGGCGAGGAACTGTTCATCACCCAGTCGGCGGTCAGCCGCCAGATCCAGGCGCTCGAAGCGCATCTCGGGGTGAAACTGTTTCTGCGCCGGCCGCGGGCCCTGCTCCTCACCGAAGGCGGGCAGGCGCTGTACCGCACGACGCAGGACCTGCTGCAGCGGCTTCACGACAGTGCGCTCAAGCTGCGCGGCACCGCCGAAGTTCGCGCCGTGACGGTGACCACGACGCCGGGATTCGCGGCGCTATGGCTGATCCCGCGCCTTTCGAGTTTTACGCGCGCGAACGCGGGAGTCGACGTAAGGATTTCGGCGGGCAACGAGATTGTGAGCCTGGAGCGCGCGGGCATCGACGTCGCGATCCGGTACATGCCCGCGGAGCAGGCGGGCGGCGCGCGGCGGCTGTTCGGCGAGACCGTTCTGCCGGTCTGCAGCCCGGGGCTGTTGCGCCTGCGGGAGCGTCCGCTGCGCCAGCCCGCAGACCTGCGGCAACACGTGCTGCTGCATCTGGACGATCCACGTGCGGCCTGGCTCGACTGGCAACTGTGGTTTCATGCACTCGGTCTGGAAAACCTGCAGCCTGCGGGGAAACTGCATTTCAGCCACTACGACCAGTTGATCCAGGCCGCGGTCAGCGGACAGGGCGTGGCGCTCGGCCGGCAGCCGCTCGTGCGGCGCCTGCTGCGCGAGAAAAAGCTCGTCGCGCCGTTCGATCAGAACGTCGCGTCCTCGCGTGCCTACTTCCTGCTGGAGTCGGCCGGCGCGAAGGCGAAACCGCCCGTGCGCGCGTTCATCGACTGGCTGCTCGCGGAAACCGAGCAGGAACTGCTCGAGGCCGAACCGGCGAAGCCCCGCTCACGCCGCTGAGCGCTTCAGGTCCCTGAGGATCTCCCGGGCGCAGTTGTGTCCGGGCGCGCCGGTCACGCCACCGCCCGGGTGCGCGCCCGAGCCGCAGAGATACAGGCCATCGACAGGGGACCGGTAGTTCGCCCAGCCAAGCAGCGGCCGCGCCGACCACAGCTGATCGAGCGCGAGCGCGCCGTGGAAGATGTCGCCGCCGGTGAGCCCGAACTCGCGTTCCAGATCCGCCGGCGAGAGCGCCGAGTGCGCGATCAGGCTCGAGCGGAAGCCTGGCGCGTGCGATTCGACGACGTCGAAAATGCGCTCGATCGCCTCGTCCTTTCGTGCCGCCCAGTCGCACAGCGGATCGAAGTGCTGGCAAAAGAGGCTCGCGACGTGCAGCCCATCGGGCGCGAGCGAGTCGTCGAGCGTACTCGGGATGACCATCTCGACCACCGGCGCGCGCGAGATTCCGTCCTCGCGCGCATCGAGGTACGCACGGTCCATGTACGCGAGGCTCGGCGCGAGGATGATGCCCGAGGCGTGGTGCGGCCCCGGTTCGGGCAGGCAACTGAAGCGCGGCAGCGTGGCGAGAGCGACGTTCATCCGGAAAGTGGCCGAGCCGCAGCGGTATTGCGCCATGCGCTCGCGGAATTCGAGCGGCAGGTGTTGCGGCTCGACGAGCGAGAGGTAAAGCAGTTTCGGATTGACGTTCGCCGCGACGGCGCGGCAGCTGATGCTGCGACCATCCTTCAAGGCCACCTCGCGAGGGCGAACTTGCGCAACCGGCGCATCGCATTCGATTTCCGCACCCGCGGCACGCGCGGCGGCAGCGAGCGCCTCGCTGATCGCGCCCATGCCGCCGATGGCGTGGCCCCAGGCCCCGCGCTGTCCGTTCACCTCGCCGAACGAGTGGTGCAGAAGCACGTACGCCGTTCCCGGGTGATAGGGGCTCGCGTAGTTGCCGACCACGGCATCGAAGCCGAACGCGGCTCGAATGCCGTCCGACTCGAAGTAGCGTGAGAGCACCTCGGCCGCGCTCTGCGTGAACAGGGCGAGCGCGTTGCGCCGCGCTTCCATGTCGAGCGCTCTCAGCCGGCGCACGCTCCTGAGCGCGCGCCACGCCTCCCCGAACCCCCCGCCGGCGTTGGGCGGGGTCTCCAGCACCATCGCGCGCAGCACGTCCGCGATGCGTTCGATCATCCCCCAGTACTCGGGCAGGCGCTCGGCGTCGCGCGAGGAAAATTTCGCCACTTCGCGCTGGGTCGCCTCGCGCCCTCCGCCCACCCTGAGGTATTGGCCACCGCCGAGCGGCAGGAAATTGGCGAGCGGGCGCTCGACGATTCTCAGCCCGTGATCGGCCAACCGCAGCTCGCGAATCACCGTGGGCTGCAGCAGGCTCACGGTGTAGGCGGCCGCCGAATTGCGAAATCCGGGATGGAATTCCTCGGTCACCGAGGCGCCCCCGACCACCGACCTGCGCTCGAGGACCTTCACCTTCAACCCCGCGCGCGCAAGATAGGCCGCGCAGGTGAGCCCATTGTGGCCGGCACCGACCACCACGACGTCGTACTGCGGTTTCACTTTCGCCGCCGCGTCACCAGCTTCAGCATCGTCGCCAGCGTGATCGAGCGGAACGTCGCCTTCGAGATTTCGTCGATTTCCGCGAGCACCACGCCGAGCGCATCCTCGACTTCCTGCGGCGAGGGGCCGGCGGGCAGCGGTCCGCGGCGCGGCGGACGGCGCGCGCCGCGCCGCGGCGCGCTGATGTTCTCGAACAGTTCGATCACGTCCATCAGCGTGAGGCGCTTCGCATTGCCGGTGAAACGGTAGCCGCCGCCGACGCCGCGCACCGATTCGAGCAGCCCGGCACGGCCGAGCGTCCTCAGGACTTTCGCCAGATGATGCGGCGAGACGCGGTACTGGCGCGCGATCTCGGCGGCGGAAAGCTGCCGGCCCGGGTTGGCGGCAAATTCGAGGACGCTGTAAATCGCGGCAAGCGTGTTTTTCTGCAGCTTCATGGCGCGAGGTCGCGCTCGAGCGGGATGAAGGGCGCCGCCATCAGGCCCTGGCTGCGGAAAAACGACAGGATCAGCGGGTTGTCGCGCGCCAGGATCGTACGCACCTTGGTGACGCCGAGTCTCCGGAAACCGTCGCAGATCGCTTCCAGCAGGCGTGTGCCGGTGCCCGCCTGGCGCGTATCCGGCCGCACCCCGATGGCGAACACCCAGCCGCAGGGCGGCATGCCGAACTCCCAGTCGCGCACTTCGCCGATGACGAAACCTTCGACACGGCCGGAATCCTCGGCGACCAGGAATAGCCGCTGCCGGCGCCTTCCGGTGCCGTAGCGCTGCAGGATTTCGCTCCAGTATTCGGGTTTTCGCATGCCGGTGATGCCGGCATCGATGTCGATGATTTCCGGCAGGTCCCGCGGCTGCACACCCCGCACCCGCACCGGGTCTGGGCTACCGCGCGTCATTGCGCCCCCCATGCTTTCTTGAGTCAGATCAAACCCGGCGCCCCGGCACTGGACTAACTTCGAAAAGGCGCCTTCCGGTACCGGATTACCGTCCGGTGCAGCAATTCTACGGGACCGGCCGTGCGGCGCCCAATCAAGGAGGAGGTCTCATGCGATCGAAAAGCTTGCTTGCAGCAGTATTCGCAGTCTGGTTCGGGGTGGCGCTGGCGCAGGAACCAATCAAGATCGGCTCGTTCCTCGCCGTGACCGGACCCGCCGCGTTCCTCGGCGACCCGGAGCTGAAAACGCTCGAACTGTACGTCGAGAAACTCAACAAGGCCGGCGGCGTCCTCGGGCGCAAGCTCCAGCTCGTGTCCTACGACTCGGCGGGCGACGCCGAAAAGGCCCGCACCTTCGCCAAACGGCTGATCGAACAGGACAAGGTCGACGTGATCATCGGCGGTTCGACGACCGGCGAGACCATGGCCGTGGTGCCGCTGGTCGAGCAGGCCGGCGTGCCGTTCATCTCGCTCGCGGGCGCCGTCGTCATCGTCGAGCCGGTGAAAAAATGGGTGTTCAAGACGCCGCACACCGACCGCATGGCCTGCGAACGGATCTTCCTCGACATGCGCGGCCGCAACATCCATCGGATCGGCCTGATCTCGGGCAGCGGCGGATTCGACAAGTCGATGCGCGGCCAATGCCTGAACGTCGCGTCGACCTACCAGGTCCAGATCGTGGCCGACGAGACCTACGGCGGTGGCGACACCGACATGACCGCGCAGCTCACCAAGATCAAGAACACGGCCGGGGTGCAGGCGGTGCTGAACGCCGGTTTCGGCCAGGGCCCGGCGATCGTGACCAAGAACTTCCGCCAACTCGGCATCAACGTGCCGCTCTACCAGTCGCACGGCGTCGCCTCCAAGGAGTACATCAAGCTCTCCGGGGGCGCGGCCGAGGGCGTGCGCCTGCCGGCTGCGGCCATGGTGCTCGGCGACAAGTTGCCCGTCGGCGACAAGCAGCGCGCGGTCGCGATCAGCTACATCAAGGACTACGAGGCGCGCTACAAGCAGGACATTTCGACCTTCGGCGGACACGCCTGGGACGGCCTGATGATCGCCGTGGACGCGATGAAGCGCGCGAAATCGACCGACAAGGCGAAGGTGCGCGATGCCATCGAGTCCACCAAGGGGTTCGTCGGGCTCGACGGCGTGTTCAACATGTCGCCGACCGACCACATGGGGCTCGACCTGACGTACTTCCGCATGCTCGAAGTGCGTAACGGCGACTGGGCGCTGGTTCAGTGAAGTAAAGTAAGGGAAACTGGGCGGAACGCCCATGTCCGCCCAGTTTCTGCAGTTCCTGCTCGCGGGACTGACCGTCGGCGCGATCTACGCGCTGGTGGCGCTCGGCTTTTCGATCATCTACAACGCGAGCCACGTCATCAATTTCGCGCAGGGCGAGTTCGTCATGATCGGCGGAATGACGACGGTCTCGTTCACCGCGATCGGGTGGCCGCTGCCGCTCGCGATCGCGGTCGCGGTGCTCGCCGCGGCGCTGGTCGGGCTCGCGCTGGAGAAGTTCGCGGTCGAGCCGGCGCGCGGAGCGTCGGTGGTCACGCTCATCATCATCACCATCGGCGCCTCGATCCTGCTTCGCGGGCTGGCGACCATCGTCTGGGACAAGAACATCCATGCGGTGGCGGCGTTTTCCGGCGAGGCGCCGATCCGGTTCGGCGGCGCGACACTGGTGCCGCAAAGTCTCTGGGTGATGGGGATCACGCTGGTGATCGTGCTGCTCCTGACCTGGTTTTTCGGCCGCACGCTGATCGGCAAGGCGTTGCTTGCGACCTCGCACAACCGGCTCGCTGCGCAACTCGTCGGCATCAGCGTTCGCAAGGTCCTGCTCGCATCGTTCGGGCTGTCGGCGGCGCTCGGCGCGGTCGCCGGCATACTCGTCGCGCCGATCACCTTCACCTCCTGGGACGTCGGCGTGATGCTCGGCCTGAAGGGATTCGCGGCAGCGATCCTCGGGGGCCTCGGAAGCGGCGCGGGCGCGGTGCTCGGCGGACTCCTGCTCGGTCTCATCGAGGCCATGGGCGCAGGCTACGTGTCTTCGGCGTACAAGGACGTGATCGCCTTCGTCATCATTCTCGCGGTGCTGTTCTTCATGCCGAGCGGGCTGCTCGGCAAGCGCAGCACCGACCGCGTCTGATGCCGGCGTTTCGCATCCTGCCGCGTTCGGGAGGGCTGGCAGCCCTTGCGCTGGTCGTGCTGCTGCTGCCGCTATTCCTCACCAACAACTATTACTACGAGGTCGTGATCCTCGTCGGCCTCAACGCGATCGTCTGCGTGGGCCTGAACCTGCTGATCGGTTACGCGGGACAGATCAGCCTGGGACATGCGGGATTCTTCGGTCTGGGCGCCTACGGCTCGGCGATTCTCACCGCGCGCTACGGCTGGCCCCCGGTCGGGGCCATGGTCGCAACGACGCTCGGAGTGGCTGCGCTCGCCTACCTGATCGGCCGGCCCATCCTGCGGCTGCGCGGCCATTATCTCGCCATGGCGACGCTCGGCATGGGAATCATCATCTCGATCGTGGTCACGACCGAGGACCGCTACACGGGCGGCCCGGACGGCATGGCGGTCCCGGCGCTCACCGCCTTCGGTCTGAAACTCGCCGGCGAGCATCTCTGGTACTGGGTGGTGGGCGGCGCGTTGCTGGTCGCGGTGTGGCTCGCGCTGAATCTGGTCGATTCGCCGCACGGCCGCGCGCTGCGGGCGCTGCACGGATCCGAAGTCGGCGCGGAGGTGGCCGGGATCGACAGCGCGCGCCACAAGGTGCGCGTGTTCGTCATCTCGGCGGTGTACGCCTCGATCGCCGGCAGCCTCGCGGCGCACTACTCCGGATTCATCACGCCGTCCAAGGTGACCTTTTTTCACTCGATCGAACTGGTCACGATGGTCGTGTTCGGCGGCATGGCCTCGACCTTCGGCGGCGTGATCGGTGCGGCCGTGCTGACCACGCTGCCGCAGGCGCTCACGGTGTTCAAGGAATACGAGATGGTGGTGTTCGGCGCCGTGATGATGCTGACCATGATCTTCATGCCGAAGGGACTCGTGCCGACGATCGCGGCGTACTTCGCTTCGCGCCGCGGCGCCGGGAAATCGCCGGAGGATTCCGCCGGAAAGGGGCCGGGCCCCGTCTCGCCATGAGCCTGCTTCAGGTCGAACAGCTGGGCAAGGAATTCGGCGGCGTGCGCGCGGTTGCGGACCTGCAGTTCTCGATCCCCGCAGGAAAGGTGTTCTCGATCATCGGGCCGAACGGCGCGGGGAAAACCACCCTGCTCAACCTGCTCACCGGCGTCTACCTGCCTTCGACCGGGCGGATCGTGTTCGAGGGGCGCGACCTGACCGGCCGGGCGCCCTACGAATTTGCGGCCTGCGGCATTGCGCGCACCTTCCAGAACCTGCAGGTGTTCTTCAACATGAGCGCGCTCGAGAATGTGATGGTGGGACGTTACCTTCGCGAGCGCTGCAGCCTGCCGGCCGCGCTGATGCGCTTTCCCGCGCTCGGGCGCGCCGAGCGCGCGACGCGCGCGAAATGCGAGGAACTGATGCGATTCGTCGGGCTGGCGCAGTACGTGGATGCAGCCTCCGACAGCATGCCCTACGGCGCGCTGAAGCGCCTGGAAATCGCGCGCGCGCTCGCGACGCGGCCGCGGCTGCTGCTGCTCGACGAACCTGCCGCCGGACTCAACCCGATCGAGACGCTCGAAGTCGACGCGCTCATCACGCAACTCGCCGAATCGGGAATCACCGTGGTGCTGGTGGAGCACAACATGCGCCTCGTGATGGGCGTCTCGGACCACATTCTCGTGCTCGACTACGGCAGGCAGCTCGCCGAGGGCACCGCGGAGGAAGTGCGGCGCGATCCGCGGGTGATCGAAGCCTATCTCGGCAGCGAGGTCGCGACCGAGCGCGCCGCGCCGCCGGGAGGCCATTGATGCTCGAAGTGCGCGCGCTCTCGAGCCGCTACGGCCGCATTCCGGCGCTGAAGGGCATCGACCTTCAGGTGCGCGACGGTGAACTCGTCGCGCTGGTCGGTGCGAACGGCGCCGGCAAGACGACGCTGCTGCGCGTCATCTCGGGCGTGCTCGCGGCGAGTGGCGGTGCGGTGCATTTCGCCGGCGAAGACATCACGCACAGACCGACCGACTGGCGGGTGCGGCAAGGCATCGTGCAGGTTCCCGAAGGACGCCAGGTGTTCGGGCCGCTGTCGGTCGAGGATAACCTGCTGCTCGGCGGTTACACGCGCGGGCGCGACGAGCGCGCGAAGGGGCTCGAGCAGGTCTACGGAATGTTTCCCGACCTCGCCGAGCGCCGCCGACAGCCCGCGGGTACGCTCTCGGGCGGCCAGCAGCAGATGCTTGCGATGAGCCGCGCGCTGATGGCGCGCCCAAGACTGCTGCTCCTCGACGAACCGTCGATGGGGCTGGCGCCGCGCCTGGTGGCGGAAGTGTTTGCGCACGTCAAATGGCTCAAGCAGTCCGGCACCACGATTTTCCTCGTCGATCAGAACGCTCGCGCCGCGCTCGGCATCGCCGACCGCGCCTACGTGATTGAAACGGGAAGCATCGTGCTCGAGGGTTCGGGCGCGGATCTGCTCCGCAGCGACAAGGTGCAGGCCGCCTATCTGGGGCTGTAGGGGATTATGATTCGAGGCGGCGGCAGCAATCGAAAGAGCCCACTGATCCCAGGGGTTTGCGCAGCGCTGGAGGCAATCGCCCCATGAAGAAGAGCAACGGACCCGGACGCGTCGAGAAGAAGGCTACCTACTGCTACCAGTGCGTGGCCGGGCCGGACCTGCTCACCGTGAAGGTGGTGGACGGAGTCGCCACCGAAGTGGAACCGAACTTCGCCGCGGCCGAGATCCATCCGGGCGGCGGCAAGGTCTGCGTCAAGGCCTACGGCCTGGTGCAGAAACTCTACAACCCGAACCGCGTGCGCTCGCCGATGAAGCGCAGCAATCCGCTCAAGGGCCGCGACCAGGATCCGGGGTTCGTGCCGATCTCCTGGGACGAGGCGTTCGACACGATTGCGAACAAACTCCTCGAGATCCGCGCCAGGGGATTGACCGACGAATCCGGATACCCGCGCGTCGCGGCGAGTTTCGGCGGCGGCGGCACGCCGCAGTCCTACATGGGCACTTTTCCCGCCTTTCTCGGGGCCTGGGGAGCGGTGGACATGGGCTTTGGCTCCGGGCAGGGCGTCAAGTGCACGCACTCCGAGCACCTGTACGGCGAATTCTGGCACCGCGCATTCACCGTTTCGCCCGATACGCCGTTGTCCGAGTACGTGATTTCCTGCGGCGCGAACACCGAGGCTTCCGGCGGCGTGGTCGGGGTCTGGCGCCACGCGGATGCGCGCATCCGCGGCATGAAGCGGGTGCAGGTCGAACCGCATCTTTCGGTCACGGCCGCGTGTTCGTCGGAATGGGTTCCGATCAAGCCGAAGACCGATCCCGCGTTCCTGTACGCGCTGATCCACGTGATGCTCTTCGAGCACCCGCGCGGGCGGCTCGACCGGGAGTTCCTGCTGCACCACACTTCCTCGCCGTATCTCGTGGGCCCGAACGGGTTCTACCTGCGCGACCCGCAGACCCGCGAGCCGCTCCTCGCCGCTTCGATCGAGGCGCGCGAGACGCGCGATGCGATCGAGATCGGCGCCGACGACGAGATCCTCGCGCGCGGCGCGCTCGAAGGCGAGACCGCGTTCGCGAAACTGCTCGCGCACATGAAACCGTACACGCCGGAATGGGCGAGCGCGATCTGCGACGTGTCCGCCGCGACCATGCGGCGCATCGCCGGCGAATACCTCGATCACGCGCATATCGGCGAGACCATCGTCATCGACGGCATGACGCTGCCGTTTCGCCCGGTGTCGGTCGCGCTCGGCAAGACGGTCAACAACGGCTGGGGTGGGTTCGAGTGCTGCTGGGCCCGCACCATGCTCGCGGCGCTCGTGGGCGCGCTCGAAGTGCCCGGCGGCACGCTCGGCACCACGGTGCGGCTGAACCGGCCGCTCTCGGAGCGCCACGAAAGCGTCAAGCGCGGACCCGACGGTTTCATGGCCTATCCCCTCAACCCGACCGACAAGGAACACTGGAACGCGAAACCGAACATCCGCAACGCCTACCGGTCGCTGGTGCCGCTCGCGGCCGACGGCCCGTGGAGCCAGGCGCTCGGTCCGACGCATTTTTCCTGGATGTTTCTCGGCGAGACGCCGAAGGGGCTGCCGCGCGTCACCTACCCGGAACTGTGGTTCGTCTACCGCACCAACCCGGCGATTTCGTTCTGGGACACGCGCCAGGTGGCCGAGCGGATGGCGAGTTTTCCGTTCGTGGTCGCGCTCGCCTACACGCGCGACGAAACCAATCATTTCGCCGACATCCTGCTGCCCGACCAGATGGACCTGGAGAGCCTGCAGCTCATCTACATCGGCGGCTCGAAGTACATCGAGCAGTTCTGGAAGAACGAGGGCTATGCGCTCAGGCAGCCGGTGGTCGCGCCGCGCGTCGACGCCAAGGACTTCACCGACATCGCCACCGAGCTCGCGCGCCGCACGGGACTGCTCGAGCGTTACAACGCCTCGATCAACCGGGGCACGGCGGGGGTGCCGCTAAAGGGCGGGAACTGGGATTTCTCGCTCGATACGACGCGCACGCATTCGCGCGACGAGATCTGGGACGCCGTGTGCCGCGCCGCGAGCGCCGAATTGACCGACGGCAGGGAGACGCACGGCCTCGATTGGTGGAAAGAGCACGGGCTTCGCGTGAAACCCTTCCCGCAAAGCAACTGGTACCTGTTTCCCACGCTCGTCGCGCAGGGCCTGCGCTTCGAGCTGCCGTACCAGGAGCGCCTGTGGCGCGTCGGCAAACAGCTCGCGCGCCGCATGCACGAAAACGACATGCAGTGGTGGGACAATCAGCTCGCCGAGTATCAGCCGCTGCCGGTGTGGAAGGATTTCCCGAAGTTGTGGGAAACCGAACTTGCGCGCATCGGCGGCAAGTCCGAGGATTTTCCGTTCTGGCTGCTCACCTCGCGCAGCATGCAGTACGCCTGGGGCGGCAACGTCGGCATGCAGATCATCCACGAGGTCGCCGGCAACGTCGCGGGCCACGGCGGCGTGATCATCAACACCAGGCGCGCCGAAGAACTCGGCATTGCGGACGGCGATCCGGTCGAGATCGCGACGCCGAAGGCAAACGTGCGCGCCCGCGCCGTGCTGCGACAGGGAATCCGACCCGACACCCTGCTCCTGATCGCGCAGTTCGACCACTGGGTGACGCCTTATGCCAAGGATTTCGGCGTGCCGAGCATGAACAGCCTGGTGCCGATGTCGATGGCTCTCACCGATGCGACGGGCTCGGGGGCGGATGTCGTCAGGGTTTCGGTGAAGAGGGCCGTCGCGTCGTGATGAAGCCCTTGTCGCATCTGAGTTTCCCCACGTCTGCCGACTTGGCCAACACCGGCCAAGTCGGGAGATCGGAAAAAGCCGTTATGCGACCGCCGCGCTTGTCCGCGTTCGTTTTCCCACGGAGCACCCCATGACCCGCTGGGTCATGATCGCGGACCTGCGCCGCTGCGTCGGCTGCCAGACGTGCACCGCGGCCTGCAAGCACACCAACGCGACGCCGCCCGAAGTGCAGTGGCGCCGCGTGCTCGACATGGAGGTCGGCGAGTACCCCGAGGTGAAGCGGGTATTCGTGCCGGTGGGTTGCATGCATTGCGCGGATCCGCCATGCATGCACGTCTGTCCCTCGACCGCGACGAAGCAGCGCGCCGACGGCATCGTCACGATCGACTA
>Ga0080064_1000633_pt1 | contig 87101 bp, 66 predicted proteins | sample Subgrocontami54m_FD_69260 | JGI IMG/M metagenome (GOLD analysis project Ga0080064, IMG submission 69260) | Subsurface groundwater microbial communities from S. Glens Falls, New York, USA - GMW46 contaminated, 5.4 m (SPADES assembly) (version 2) ... | reverse complement strand
AAGATGTCAAAGAACGAACAACAGATAGAATAAAAGCAAGCGCAAGGCAATGATTCGTCTCAGTGCCGCTATCCTGGCACCCGATTCATATTCAAAATCAGTTAGTCGGACAGACTCCTAGCGCAGCGGCGCAGAGGACGCCGAGAAACGCAGAGCGATGTGCTCGTCCATTCCCCTCTGCGATTCCTCTGCGTCTCTGCGTTTAAGAATATGATACTCTTTACCTAAGACGGAAAGAGGGATTATTCCAAGTTATTTACGATTCTCTTGACGCCTTTGACCAGTTGTTCAACGTGAAAATTGATGAGCAGACCAAGTCGCTTGTCGAGCAACCTAACATACGTTAGCACCTGCGCATGCGCGACTGGCGGAACCAGATCTAATGCCTTCAAGACGACCACGACTTTGCCTTCGACGAGAAAATCGACCCGGTACCCGCATTCGAGTTTGACATTTCGGTAGAAAACCGGAACGGCTTTTTGCTGTTCATACGCCAGATTCTGTGCATCCATTTCAGCCGCCAAACATTCTTCGTAGGCACTTTCGAGCAACCCGGGGCCGAGGGCTTTGTGTACCTCGATCGCACATCCGATGATCATCGATGAAATCTCGTTTTCATGCATATGACCTCCCAATGTCGTTGTCCAAATCATCTCTGCGATGCTTCTGCGTCTCTGCGATTCAGATTATAATATTTTTCAACGCAGAGGCGCCGAGAGCGCCGAGAAACGCAGAGTGGAGTCTTTATCTATTGAGTCCACGAAATCGAACAATATCAAACCGAGGTGCCACCAAACACCCGGAATTGGATTGTGCCCTCAGGCGAGATATTTTTGTGGGATTTTCTCTTCCGGCCGCTCAATGTCCCAGAGGATGGTCAAGACCCACCAGCGTCCTGCATCCTTGACAAGTTGAATGCTGTTGATTCCGCGCTGCACGGGAGCGCTTTCTTTTGAAGTGTGGCGCGACTCATATGTACTGAAGAGATGGACAATATTGCCGAACGATTCCGTTGCCCGGTGGACCTCCTTCTCAAAAAATCCACGCGCCTCCATGCCGGTCATGATGACGTACTCACGTGATTTCTTGATAAAGGCGTCCATGGCGAGGACGGGGACCTTACCATCCCGTTCCCCTTTCGGCGGAATCAATCTCCCTTCAGGATGAAACAGTGAACGGAGACGCTTGTAATCAGGCTGGGCGCCCGGGGCGAACGAAACCGACTCATACAGCGCGCGGACGATCGCGTCGACGGAGCTGACGTCGTTGGAAGAATTTGCAGGCGGCGCCGCGACCTGAGGGTGTTTTTCAGAGCTGGACATGATCGTGTTTGCACATTGTTGTCGACCCCAATATACGGCAGGAGGAATTGAGTTGCAACGATGTTCTCCTAAATTTTGGTTCGCCGGTAATTGTTCAGGCGTACGCGGAAACAACGATCACATGGGTTGCGGCGAACCACGCAGATGGGGGGGCATTCATTGTCCCCTCGATGACGAACCGCCCTGCAAATGGAGGAACGATCATAGGTTACATTCTGTTCGGGGTGGGCAATTGCCCGACAGGGGAACCTGAGGGGCGGGAGAGAAAAATATCTTGCAAAAAGCCAGAACGAAGTTCGCAAGTGTCCCCAGATCGCATATTGAATATTAAGGATTGAAGAGCATCTTCCAAAGCACTCTATAGGAAAAGCGCGGTACTCGCATCAAAATATTCTTTTTTTGTCGAAAAATTGTTCTTGACTTTGTCAATCTGAATTATTACATTTTGTTTTTCATAAAACAATGTGAATATCCCAAGACAAGCCACCCATCCCTCGTTCTTTCCTGAAAGCCCATTCAACCAAGAACCCTGCAAGGAGGACTAATAATCATGGCAGCTCTTCAGGTCGACGGAACCAACCCTTCATTAGGAAAAAGAAAGGCCAGGTGGACTCAGCTCATTCCGAGCCTGGTAATTGTCGTGCTCATCGTTGAGTGTATTTTGTTGATGTTACAGAATCGAGAGTTGAGGCGTACCATCAACACGATGACAACCGTGGGACAAGTGGAGCCACTGAGACCTGGGGATCGGGTAGAGTCATTCGATGCTCAAACACTTGATGGCACGGGAATTCATGTACGTTATCTTGACTCATCCGCAAGGTACTTATTCTTTGTTCTTTCGACAACATGCCCTCATTGCGCCAAAATGCTTCCCGTATGGCACACGATCGCCAAGAACCAACCCGAGAACTTGAACATCATGGGGATATCCCCGCACGGTCTTGATGCAACAAAGGAATATGTGACAAAAAACAACATTGCATTCTATACCCTGTGCGCGGAATCAGATACGAGCTTTCCTCGAAAGTATAAGATTGCGGGAGTTCCGGAGACGATTCTCGTTAATGGCGATGGCATTGTTGAAAAAACATGGGTGGGCGAATTGTCAACAGAGCAGGCCAACGAAATTCAAACTCTCATGGGAGGTAAGAAATCATTTGTTGATTAACAAGCCCAGCAGAAAAAGATATTTAAGGGTGGCAACAGCTCCACTCAGTAACTCACTAATTCAACCATTATTCAGGAAGGGAGTAATGTTATGAAAAAATTTCAACTCATACTCGTAATGCTTGCGATTGTTGTAGTGATTGCAGGCGGGATAGTACTCAACACCGATATCGCAATGGCATCTCCCGAGTGTGGAGCTCCTTGCAGCTACAATAGCTGTCCCGCTGTATGCACTACCTGTGCTGTTCAATCGTGGTGCTGTAATGGCTATTGGTGGGAAAGATGCGCCGAAAATGACCCTCTTTGCAGTCGTTCCTATTGCGTCCACTAGCATGAATACGACCGGCACCCTTTCGGTGCCGGTTTTTTCTAAAAACTCCCGAAGCCGTGTCATTTTCTGTTGATGACATCTATGCTTATCTTGCAAATAGGCGAGGGTCAGTCTTTTGTCATCAGATAGTGACATGAACTGGAAGTATAAGATTCCCATCTACTTGTTTTCTGCAGTTTCCCTTTCACTTTCGATTACCATGGACATCTTGGCTCAGCCCATTTATTACGTCCATCCCGTCAAACAAGGCTTTTGGAGCAAACTTTCAATGAATGAACTCGGCTGGTTCGGAGTTGAGGCCTATGACAATTCTCACTTGCCTTTTTTTTCTCCGACCACCATGGGATTAGAATACCCTGTAGAATCTCTGCAGGAGCACCTGTTTAGCGCCGGGATTCTCGTTGGCGCATTGCTTGACACAGGCAAAACAGGACAACCAAAAATCATGAAGGCGGTACTCTCAACCGAAGTACAAGCATTTGTTCCAGGTGTGAACTCTACTTTCCCTGTGGATACCAACCATTTATGGAACTATGCTTCAATTCTCGATTTGAATGAACCCAACTCTGCGGTCTCAGAAAGTGATGTATCTTGTGCCTATACCGACAGTTTTCACATTTATTACGGCAAGATTGTCAACCGTCATCCACTCGGTGTAAAAGTTTGGCAGCGTTCGTACGCGTGGGCCAGGGGCGTGCGTGAGCCCGTATTACCGATCGACTTCTCTTTAGTAAATGTTGGTAAGAATAGACTCGACAGCGTTTATGTTGGATTTAGCATCTGGCCATCAGTAGGTCCTCTAATTAAAGGATATGCTTTCGCTAAAAATGTTGCCGGGTACTGGCCTGAACTTCGGACGGCATATGTTTATAATCCTTTCGACACCAGTTCCACTCCCATTGGTTTTACTCTTCTGGAGACGTCCAGGCCTTTAACACAACTCCAATACTTCTTCATCTGGTGGCCTGAGAGCGATCCATCCCTAAGTACTCTAATCCAACGTCCGAGTGAATTATACGATTATCTTCGTGGTGTGTTAATTCCAAATGTACCGGCTATCAAATCAAATCAATTAGTAACCGATCCGGGCTTATATCATCTCCAGTTTTCATTTGGTCCATTTGAAACATGGGCTCCCGGTGAAACGCTGAAAGTGTCTTTGGCTTTTGTCTGCGGCCATTCCTTGGAATTTGGTGCTGACAACGTAAAAGACAATGCCAGATCGGTCTTCACGCTCTACAAACGCGAGTACAAACCACCCATCGTACTTCCTGCGCCAAAACTGACCGTCGAAGCCGGCGACAGGCAAGTCCTGCTCCGTTGGGGAAACGCCGGCTCATCGACCGATCCCAGGAACATCTGGGACGATGAGAACGTTATTGCCTCGGTTTATCCGCCAGATCACTGGCGGAGAATTAATCCCCCTGCTGGCAAGACAGCTGGCGGAAGGATTTTTGAGGGATATCGTCTTTATCGAAGCGAAGATCCGTCGGGCACACCGAACAGTTTCACGCTCCTCAGGGAGTGGGACATGGTCGACAGCGTTGGTCCCCATTACGAGTTCGACACCGGCATCGAGTCGACGTATGTCGATTCCAATCTCCATACCGGAAAAACCTACTGGTACGCAGTCACTTCGTTCGGCATCCCGGACCTTCACACGATCGAGTACCTTGATCGCGACGGGTCCGTCAAGACCGAAACACTCTTCACGCCGAGCGCAGAATCTTCAGTCCTTGCTTCTCGAAAGAGGGCCTATCTCCCCTTTTCAATTTCACATGCTGCCAACCAAGTGCTTGTCGTGCCAAACCCATACCGTGTGGATGAAACTTACACCTATGAGAGCGGTGGCTGGGAAGGAAGGGAGCGGGCATGGAACGAGAACAAACGCCTGATCAGATTCATCCACCTGCCGGCGAAATGCACGATCCGGATCTACTCGCTCGCAGGAGACGTCATCGCGACGCTCAACCACGATGACCCGGTGAGGGGTGACATGGATTGGAATCTCATCAGCGAGAGCAATCGCGCGATCGCAAGCGGTGTTTATCTGTTCACAGTGGAATCTGAGTTTGGGAAACAGGTGGGGAAGTTTGTCATCATAAGATGAAGCAAGCGGGGAGCGGAGAGCGATGAGCACGGAGCGCTGAGCAGAGAGAAAAGGGTTGGCCAGCAGAGAAGCTATCCCATTTTTGGGGACGTGCCAACGTCTCGCTTTTCCCAAGAGGGGCCCGACCAACTGAATAACCAGGGCGACGGGCTCCGGCGGACTGCAGATGTTTGGGTGGGGATCATGGAGTAAGTTCGGTTCATGGGACCACAACATGTTTGTGAGAAGAATTACATACCTCTTCATTTTACTCGCTTCAGTAGGCGGCTGCGATAAGGTCACGGACCCCGACGCGAAGCGGGGACCGGTGTGGATTGTTTATCATCCGTCGAACAGTCCGCTCCTGAGCGATACCATCAACGCAATTTTCATTGATGTCTCCGGCACCAAATGGTTCTCAACGGACAATGGCGGCAATGGCCTGACGAGCGGAGGTTGGCTCAGGTTTCATGATACGATCGGCTTTCAAACCCCGGTAGGTTATAGCTGGAAAGTCACATCGATCACCATTGGAACCGATCAGAGCCTCTGGTTCGGCCTCGCAGGCGGAGGCGTGAAGCGATACAACCCACGTGATGCTCAAGACAATTATTGGATCACGTATCAATCGCCCACGATTAATGCCGATTACGTTTATTCACTAGCGACGGATAACGCTGGCAACATCTTCGTGGGTACCCTCTCCGGGGCCAGTCGGTTTATTCCAACTTTCTCGAGCCCGGGCTCCGGCACGTGGTACAAGTACACTTCAGGCAACAGCCCATTCCCTGACGAACCGATCAGAAGCATGCGTCTCAATCTCACGGATAATCTCATCTACTTTGGAACGCAAGGTCACGGCATTGTGACGTTTGATGGTGATTTGCTTTGGAACATCGATTCCCCATCGGATCAACCCTTCCCCATCGTCTCAATGGCGTTTTCGCCGGCGGGTACGGCATGGTTTGGGACATTCGCGGACTGGGCGTTCCGCTATTCGATCCAGACCAACGAGTGGACGCATCTGCAGGATACCACACACGCGGGCGGCCTGCGGGATCCTTTCGTGAATGCCGTCGAAGTCGGGCACGAGGGGACAGTCTGGTTCGGTACGAACAAGGGCCTGGTTTCGTTCAGCGGCAATGTCTGGAACACGCTCACACGCACGAACTCACCTCTCCCTTCGGACACGATTACAGCACTCGGCGCAGATGCTCTGAATAATCTTTGGATCGGCACCAGGAACGGGCTCGCCGAATATAATCCACAGGGGACTGTGTTGCGGTGAGAGGCAATCTGGCTCCCCCCTTTTCTCTCGATCCTTTATTGTCGTCGTTGTAAGGCAGAAGCCGCCCTCGGGAGCGGTTCCAAACGGCCTTGCATACACGGAGGGTGCAACCAGGATTGATTCATCATCCGGAGCCAGGGACCTTCCAATGTGGATGCGAACAAAACGTTCAAATTTTCCCCAGGCATGGCATCTGGATCGGGGCAATTCTTGTGACAATAAAGGAAGCGCGGGGCCAAGTTCAATATCCCCGGGAATTGACGCAGCGGGAAAGGGAACATCGCAAAACAAGTTGTCCGTTGACTATTTCTAGGAAATATTACTTGGAACGGCACTAGCGTATCCTCGAAATTGGAAAACTGAAGTTTATTTCCATATCGAATCCACTGACGACCAACTTCATCGTTTCCTTTGTATTTTTAAGAAAGTGGTAACTCCCCGATCGAAATTGAAACATCATGAGGAGAGATTCTTTAGACGTGAGGGTCTCATGCCGCCTGCCCCATATCCACTTTGGATGGAGACGCAGATTTTGGTCGTTTACCAGATATATGTTAGCTCCAATGTTTGAGATGGCGGGGGTAAGACAGGGCATGTCGCTCTGGAGGAAAATGGGTGCGAATTTTCGCTGGTTTGGCTGCGGGCCCGTCTGAATTTCAACGAGTGGGACAGCACACGGCCAGGTCTTATTTGTTAAGGAGACAAAAAACAAGAGTGAATCAATTTCAAGTATGTCCTTGTGGTAGATTCCCTTATCATCCAAGAGTTTCGTATGCTCACAAATCAAGGAACTCGCACTATCATCGACAAGCGTCATTGCGATACTGCGTTCAAATTCAGTTTCATCCCATCTGTTCTGAGCCTGGAGAGATCTATTAATGGCGGTGATGACCGAGGGATAATATGGAATAGCCACAACCCAAATGTTGGCAGTCTTGTTCATCAGGTTGCTCTGAGAAACGGCGGCTATGATCGTGAGGCGGTCGCGACTTGACCATTGAGACGATGGACGTTGCAAGATGTCTTCGTAGTCATCTTTTCCAAAATAGAAGCATCCCACCAACAAGCATCCAACCACCACAATGAGAGATATTCTCATGAGTTTGCCGGACCAAACGTAAAACCAATTGTTCAAATGAAAAACCGGCGCCATTTACCGGCGCCGGTTGATTCCACATGTTACATACTCTCTAATGCACACAACAATACAGGCACGTCGAAGGTTCGCCATCGCAAGTGCATGGTCTTAATGTATGATCATTACAGGCATTGCACACAATATTACAAGGATAATTCACCGCGTAGGCGATGGTCGTATTGAGAATTGTAGCGCCCACAATCAAGACAATAACCGCGAGCACACAAATGAGCAACTGAAATTTAGCCATTGCGGTACCTCCTATTTATGTGACTGGAATGTGAGTTAGTGGGTGGTTTGGAACCATCCATTTATGATCGAATTCTTTGCAAGAGCTTCTGCTGTGACGCTGATCAGCAGGTAAGAAATCACTTTGGAAATATATAGAATTAGGGTTCAAGAGTCAAATAATGGAGATCACTAACTTCGCATTGGCCCCATTGTTCTGAGGCATTCTATACAATGGCCCTAGAGAAACCCCACATTTTTCACCTGGATCGACTGACCGCTGATCTGGGTCAAGGGCCCGCCAGTGGTGAGAAAAGCAAGGAACTTTCTTCAGCCTTGTAACCGTGCGAAGTTTTCGGCGCCAAATCAATGGGGTCTACACCTATTATTGTGGTAGGTATACAACTATTTTAGTGGTAGGTCTTCTCCTACGCCCCGTGCAACTACGGCAAAAAGGGCGTATTCTATTGATGACCCGGTGCGGGGTGACATGGATCAGAACCTCATCAGCGAGAGCAATCGTGCGATCGCAAGCGGTGTGTACCTCTTCACGGTGGAATCCGAGTTTGGGAAGCAGGTGGGGAAGTTTGTGGTGATAAGGTGAAGCAAGCGGGGAGCGGAGAGCAGAGAGAAAATGGCTTGCAAGTGGAGAGCAGGGAGCGGAGAGCGCGGAGCAGAGCGCGGGGAGATTTGAGCTGTCTGATTTACGATGTGCGATGTGAGATGTGCGATGTGCGATGTGCGATGTGCGGTATGCGATGTGCGCGAAAAGAGAGAGCGGTGAGCAGGGAGCGTGGAGCAGAGAGCGTGGGTTTTAGAGTAAGTTCGGTTCATGAAGGCACAATATGATCGGAAGAAGAATTACATACTTCTTCATTTTGCTCGCCTCGGTAGGCGGCTGTGACAAGATAACGGCCCCAGACGCGAGGCGGGGACCGGTGTGGATTGTTTATCATCCGTCGAACAGTCCGCTCCTGAGCGATACCATCAACGCAATTTTCATTGATGTCTCCGGCACCAAATGGTTCTCAACGGATAATGGCGGCAATGGTCTGACGAGCGGAGGTTGGCTCAGGTTTCATGATACGATCGGCTTTCAAACCCCGGTAGGTTATAGCTGGAAAGTCACATCGATCACCATTGGAACCGATCAGAGCCTCTGGTTCGGCCTCGCAGGCGGAGGCGTGAAGCGATACAACCCACGTGATGCTCAAGACAATTATTGGATCACGTATCAATCGCCCACGATTAATGCCGATTACGTTTATTCACTAGCGACGGATAACGCTGGCAACATCTTCGTGGGTACCCTCTCCGGGGCCAGTCGGTTTATTCCAACTTTCTCGAGCCCGGGCTCCGGCACGTGGTACAAGTACACTTCAGGCAACAGCCCATTCCCTGACGAACCGATCAGAAGCATGCGTCTCAATCTCACGGATAATCTCATCTACTTTGGAACGCAAGGTCACGGCATTGTGACGTTTGATGGTGATTTGCTTTGGAACATCGATTCCCCATCGGATCAACCCTTCCCCATCGTCTCAATGGCGTTTTCGCCGGCGGGTACGGCATGGTTTGGGACATTCGCGGACTGGGCGTTCCGCTATTCGATCCAGACCAACGAGTGGACGCATCTGCAGGATACCACACACGCGGGCGGCCTGCGGGATCCTTTCGTGAATGCCGTCGAAGTCGGGCACGAGGGGACAGTCTGGTTCGGTACGAACAAGGGCCTGGTTTCGTTCAGCGGCAATGTCTGGAACACGCTCACACGCACGAACTCACCTCTCCCTTCGGACACGATTACAGCACTCGGCGCAGATGCTCTGAATAATCTTTGGATCGGCACCAGGAACGGGCTCGCCGAATATAATCCAAAAGGTACTGTTTCCCGGTAACCGGCATTCGCCACTACGAAAACGCCCTTTCCCCAGTACTCCTCTCAATTGAATCCAGGATTCGAGAATCCTGTCACGGTCGTGACATGTACACCGTGCGCCATAATCGGGTTATCTGCAATCACACTGTAGGAAAAAGCTCTGCTCAATTTGGTGCGATCCGCTTACTTCGATTCCGCAGGCTGATCGGCCAGCGCTTTTTTCAGCACCGAGGAGGCGCGCGCGACTTCGCTTGTGAACCCTTCGATCACCTTCGCAGCGACCGCGATCTGATCCTCGGCTTCCTTCCAGTTTCGTTGTTCGATCGCCTCGCGGATACCCGGAAGCGTTTTGACGCCATACCCCGTGTACAATCCCGGTGCGTAGATGTGATGGACGAACCAGGGACGCCTCGGCAGACCATCCTGGCGTGTGAGAGACCGTTCCGCCTTCATGAGGATGTCATCAAGTCCGCCTCGCGCGGCAGCAAGTTGGATCTTTCGTTCCTGAAGCTCTTTGAGCAACCGGCTGAATTCCTTCGCCTGGTCCTGGAGGCCCACGAGCGTATTCTGAAGTGGCGCAAAATTCAGGTAGGGAACAGGATCCTTCTGCATCGGGCCGACGTAGGCCTGTGTCGGATCGGCGGCAAGCGTATAGAGCTTGTCCCTGACCATTTTGTTCATATCCTTTGTCGTTTCACGCATATCGTCGGCGAGCTTCGTCACTTCCTTCACGTACTTTCCCAGCGTTTCAGAAAAATTCGTGAACTCGAACGGCAGGAGGTCAGCGTTGGCAAGCCGAAGAACCATCCGGCCTGCCGTCTGGGCGAGAGCAACCCCGTACCGGAATCCCGGATCGCCGAACCGCGTGTAATGAGCATAGGAATCGTAGATCGAGTGATATGATCCGCCTCCATCCTCTCCTCCATATCCGACGCTCAATGAGGAGATACCGAGGTGCTGCAGGAACGGAGTATAATCCGAGCCGGAGCCGAGTGCGCCGATCGGCAATTCATCCCGATCGGCAAGCTCTTTCCGTTCCTCCGGGCCGCTGTTCACAAGTCGATTAGCTTTCGCCCGTTCAAAGACCGGAACACCCTTTTCCGGATCGATCACATCGTGGGCGACTTCGTTGACGAATTTCTCCAGGGTATGTGAGCCGCCGAGACCAAGAAAGCCCCTGCCGTTTCCATCACTGTTGATATACACCACTCCGTGCTTTTTCAAGTCTTCGGCATGCGTCTCAGCCCATTCGGTGGAACCGATGAGCCCGGGCTCTTCGCCATCCCACGCGCAGTAGATGATCGTTCGCTTCGGTTTCCAGCCGTTCGACATCATCGATCCGAGACCTTTCGCCTCTTCCAGCATGGCCACCAGACCGCTTGTCGGATCATCGGCGCCGTTGACCCAGGCGTCGTGGTGATTTCCTCTTATGATCCACTGGTCTGGCCGTTCGGTCCCGGCGATCTTTGCGACGACGTCATACACCGGGACGATGTTCCAGTTGAATTCGAGTTTCAGATGAACCCTGGCCGGACCCGGACCGATGTGATAGGTGATCGGCAACGCGCCTCTCCATCCCTCCGGCGCAACCTGCCCGCCGAGCGAGCGAAGAAGCGGCAGTGCATCTCCGTACGAAATCGGCATGACCGGAATTTTCGTCAGCGTCTGCACGTCTTTCACCGCCAGGTGCTTGACGCCTTTCACTGCGCCCACGAACGGCGTTGATGGATCGCCGGGATAGATCGGCGTATCGGCGACGGATCCCCTCTGGGCTCCTCGTTCATTCCGGTAGGCACCCTTCGGATAAACGTCCCCCTCGAAATAGCCGTCGTCGCGGGGATCGGAATAGATAAGACATCCGATCGCACCATGTTCGGCGGCAACCTTTGGCTTGATTCCGCGCCATGATCCTCCATAGCGCGCGATAACGATCTTTCCCTTCACGTCGATGCCTCGCCGCGCGAGCTCCTCATAGTCCGCCGGTATCCCATAATTCACATACACCAGATTGGCGGTAACGTCCCCGTCGATCGAATAGACGTTGTAGGTGGGGAGCTGCTCATCAGTCTGGCTGGATGTGGAATCTTCGGGGAGAGGAGGCTCCGCAAGCGTCGCGGTGAATTTCTCCGGTTCAAGCAATTCAACGATCCTCATTTTTGGCGTCGGGAAGAGAGCGCTGAATTCCTCGATCTTTGTTTCCCATCCCCACGATTTGAAAAGCGAGGCGATGAATTCCGCGTTCTCCCTGTCGTACGCCGATCCCAGGTTATGGGGACGGGCGGAGAGTCGCCTCATCCAGATGTCGAGGTCATCCGGCTTGAGATACGAATCGAATCGTTTCTCCGCGGCAAGCTCCTCGGCTCCATTTGAAAAACCGATCAGCGATTTTTCGGAATCCCGCGATTGCATCGCCGTCGCCAGGAAAGCGAGGATGCCGACGACAGAGAGGGAAAAAATATTTCTCTTTGATCTCATATGGTTCCTTGGCTGTTTCTTGAATGGATTCTCAGCGCCGGACATCATCGTGCGCCGAACAACGTAGAACGATTTCCATGAAGGTTCAACCGACGATCAGGCCGTCGACCCGGATGAGCGCCGGTCAATTCCTCGCCATCTCTTTGACGCCCTGCACGGCAGCTTTCAACAAGCCGTTCTGCCGCTCACCTATCTGCTGGCGCCACATGGCGTAGTAAAGTCCTTTCACCTCCAGCAGCTCTTCGTGCCTGCCGGATTCGATGATATGACCCTTTTCGAGCACATAGATCCTGTCGGCATGGAGCACTGTTGAAAGCCGGTGTGCAATAAGGATCGTGATCATGTCTTTCCTCAGAGACACATCGCGGATCGTTTCACTGATCTCTTCTTCGGTGAGGGAATCGAGAGAGGATGTCGCCTCATCGAAGACGAGCAGGTTCGGTCTGCGAAGAAGCGCGCGGGCGATCGAGAGGCGCTGTTTCTCCCCGCCCGATACTTTCACTCCCCCTTCGCCGATAACGGTATCGAGTCCGCTGTCTGCGCGCCGCAGCAGCGATTGGCAGGCGGCCTTTTCGAGCACCTCCAGGCACTCCGCGTCGGATGCGTTGGGGTTGACGAAGAGGAGATTTTCGCGAATGGTCCCGGAAAACAATTGAGTATCCTGCGTGACAAAGCCTATCCGATTGCGCACACCGTCGAGATCGATCTCCGAGTGAGCATGTCCATCGTACATTATTCTCCCCTCCTGCGGTCGGTACAGCCCGACGAGCAGTTTCACAAGAGTGGTTTTACCGGAACCGGAAGGGCCAACAAAAGCGACGGTGTTGCCGAGTTTCACGTCGAATGAAATATTGTTCAACGCGTTGCCTGTCGCCGACTGATGCCTGAAGCTCACATTCTCGAACGCGAGCGTCCGGATGCCGGCGAGACGAACCGGATTCACTGGCTTCGGCTCTCTCGGAGTATTGAGGATGTCCTCAAAATTATTCAACGACACCTCTGCTTCGCGATAGATGTTGATGATATTGCCGAGCTCCTGCAGCGGCCCGAAAATAAAGAACGAATAAATCCACAACGAGAAGAACTGACCGAAAGTGATCTCCTGGGCAAAGATAAGATAGAGCATCAGTCCGAGAATGCTCGTGCGGAGGAAGTTCACTGCCGTTCCCTGAATGAAACTGAGACTCCGGAGATAGCGGACTTTTTTGAGCTCCAGCTTGAGGATCTTTTCGGTAGTCCGGTTCAGCCGCTCCGTCTCCTGCTGGCCGAGCCCGAGGCTCTTCACGAGCTCGATGTTGCGGAGAGATTCCGTCGTCGACCCGGCGAGCGCCGTTGTCTCCGCAACGATCACCTTTTGTATCGATTTGATTTTCTTGCTGATGATGGAGCTGAGCAGTCCCAGCAGCGGCACCGTCGCAAAATAAACAGGAGCGATAAGCCAGTGCACGGTGACAGCATACACCATCACAAAGACGACGCCGACGACGGTGGTGAAGAGAACGTTGATAAAGGACGAGATGAGCCGCTCCACGTCGCTCCGCACTTTCTGCAGCTTGCCAAGTGTCTCGCCGCTCCGCTGATCTTCAAACACCTGATACGGTAATTCAAGTGAATGGCGAAGACCGTCGGAATAGATCTGCGCACCGACCTTCTGAGTGATCGTATTGATGAAATAATCCTGAAAATTCTTGGCAACGCGGGAAACAAATGCCACACCGACGGCCGCTCCGAGCAGGACGCTCACGCCGCGGAAGAACTGATTGCCCGTGTATTCTTTGAAGCGGGTGACATACTCATCGATGATATGTCTGAAAATAAGGGGATCAAGAAGCGAAAAAACCTGATTGACCGTCGCCAGAAAGAGGGCGAGAGCGACAAGCTTCCAGCGTTGCCGGAGATATGAAAGAAGAATTTTCATTATGCAATGAACAGAAAAGGGATAATCTTTAAGATAGAGAATTTGAGGATAAAATGCGAAGCGGAAGGGGGAGAACGGTTTGCGGTTTCAGGTTTGGGGTTTGGGGTTTGGTAGGTAGGGATATACGATGTGGGATGTTCGATGTTCGATGTGGGATGTGCGATGTGCGATGCGGCCACCGGCAACCAGTAACCGCTCACCCTTCCATACTCACCGCTCTAAAACACATGCCCTTTTTTGAATCGCCACACGTTGACGGTTGTGATGAGAACTGCCATGGCGAGAAGCACCCCGACGTTAGGAAGAATGTCGATGGTGCTGCTCCGTCTCCAGAGGACCTGAAGGAATCCATCCATCGACCAGAAGACGAGCGTCACCTTGCTGAACGCCTGTATGTACGACGGCATAGTAGACTTCGCCGCACCATTCGGGTCAAAGAGGCCGAAGAACTCGCCCCCGGCGATGGAGAGAGAAATGTTATCGAGCGCAGTGACCGTTGGAAAATTTTTGGTCAGGTTGGAGATTGTTACACATGGGAAAATTGATGACCTGCCGGGCGACTTCATGCTCTTCGCTTCAGAGCGCGGGCACGTGCGATCGTCAGCGTGCCATGCAATTCGACTGCTTCTTCGCGGTCGTCATACCGCACATGTTCAAGAAACAGGCCGGACGGCGGCGCGGTGTACTTCGCCGGCTCATTAGATTTCACGCTGAAAAAATGTTCGATGTCCGACTGCGTCAGCTTCCCCCTTCCGACCTCAACGACTATTCCGACGATCTGCCTGACCAGCTTCCAGAGAAAATGCGAGCCCTCGATGCGGATGAGAATCAGGTCCCCTTCCTCTTTTATCGTGATCGCCTTGATCAATACGTTCGTCGACTTCTCCTCCGGATCATCCGCGGTAAACGACTGCATGTTTTTCATTCCCACAAAGAGCTTCGCCGCCCCCTCCATTTTCCTGATGTCGAGCCGATCTTTGATCCACCATACGTAGCGCTTGCCGAATGCCGTCCTGCGCCGGGAGATCTGGTAGAGGTAGCTGCGCGCAACCGCATCGTGACGGGCATGAAAATCTTTCGGGGCCTTTTCCACCTCAAGAATGTTGATATCGGCGGGAAGTTCGTCGTTCATCTTCATCCGGATGATCTCCGGGGCAAGCATCGACTCGACATCGAGATGGGCGACCTGCATCAGGGCATGAACGCCGGCATCGGTCCTACCCGAGCCGTAAAACTCCACATTGCCCGAATCAAACACCTTTCGTGCCGCGTTCAGAAGTTCTCCCTGCACCGTCCGCGCATTTTTCTGCACCTGCCAGCCGCTGTAGCGCGTGCCTTCATATTCGAGATAAACCTTAAATCGGGCCATTCGTCATAGGGGAGACGTCATTAGTCATTTGTCAGTTGTCAGTTCCGGCGGACGTCGTTGGTTTGGCGATCGCGTTAAAATAAATCTCTTCACACGTCATCATGCACAGAGAACGGTGAACGATCCACTGCCAACTAAGCGCCTGCCTTTTCGAGTTGTTTCAGTTCTTCGAGAAGTTGTTGGTGACGATTGAGAAACGTGAGCACATCCGACCCCTGCCGGCTGGCGTCTTTGAGGGCGCGTTGATTTGCGTTGATCGATTCTTCGAGCGACCGCCTCCGCAAGGCGACAAGGGCGTCCTGCGCCAGTCGGAGAGCGTCCATTTTCTCCAACGGCGCACGCTCATCGTCCCACCTCTTGCTTAACTGATGTCTGCTGAAGAGTATCTCCGCCACGAGCCGCTGTTGATCCGGATCTTCGAGCGATTTGACAAGCGATGAGGGAAGCATCTCGTCCCCTTCCTCAAGTTTTTGCAGGAGCGTCGATGCCAGGCCCCGGATATCCGGATGACGAAAATCATCGAGATCGATTTTGTCGAAGACGAACCTGATGACCTCTTCCCCCCCTTCGAGCATGGCGTGCAGAAGATCGCGTTCGAGCGGTGGAATGTCCCCGGTCGATGGAGCGCTCAGCGACATTTCTCCGGGCTGAGGCTCGTCTGAGGTCAATGTGTATTCACGGCGCGCCCGTCCTGCGCCGAGCACCTTTTCCAGTTCATTGTACAACGTCGATTCATACAGCTTGTATTTATCCGCCACCTGCTTGACGTAGAAGCTGCGTTTGAGCTCATCGCGCATCTTTGCGATCGTCGCAACGATCGTTCTCACCGTCTGGGCCTTCCCCTCCGGTGTTTTCAATTTTCCTTCTTTCTCGAATGCGGAAGCGAGGAAATCGACGAACGAAACGGCATCCTCGATCAATTTCCGGAATGGCTCCGCGCCGTTCTTCTTCACAAACGAATCGGGATCATCGCCTTCAGGGAGAGCGGCGACGCGTACATCCATATCCTCCTGCAAAATGAGATCGACTCCGCGAAGCGCGGCCTTCGAGCCTGCGGAATCCGCATCGTAGACAACCACGATGCGGTTCGCATACCGCTTGATAAGCTGGATCTGTTCTCTGGTCAATGCGGTGCCGCTCGATGCGACGACGTTCTTCACGCCCGCCTGAAAGACACTGATGAGATCCGCATATCCTTCCACAAGGATCGATTCCTCCGCTTCCCTGATCGCTTCTTTCGCATGGGAGATGCCGTAGAGGACGCGGCTCTTATTATAGATCGGCGTTTCCGGAGAATTGATATACTTGCCGAGAGGATCGTCTTCTCGTAATTTGCGCGCACCGAAGGCAATGATTCTGCCGGCGCTTGAAAAGATCGGGAACATCGCCCGGCCGCGGAAATAATCGTAGAACGTCCCGTCATCCCGTTTTCTCACGAGACCGGAGCGCTCCATGAGATCCGTGGGAAATTTCTGATCGCCCAGATGACGAAGCAGCGCATCCCACGAGCCGGGGGCATAGCCGAGGCCAAACGCCGTCATCGTGCCGTCGGTGAAGCCGCGCTTCCGGAAATATTCGAGGGCGAACTTCCCCTCCGCGCTCTGTGTGAGGGACTGATGGAAAAAGAGCCCCGCGGCACGGAGAATCTCGTAGAGCTGCTCCTGATCGCTCGCCGCCTGATCCTGCTCGGCGCCGTACCGCTGCAGGGCGATGCCGGCCCGTTCGGCGAGAACACGGACGGCTTCGACAAACGAAACCTTGTCGCGTTCCATGATGAAGGTGAACACATTGCCCCCGACACCACAGCCGAAACAGTGATACATCTGCCGCTCCGGGGAGACATTGAAGGAAGGCGTTTTCTCCTGATGGAACGGACAGAGACCGAGAAAGTTTTTCCCGCGCTTTTTAAGCTTGACGAATCCGCCGACGTATTCAACGATGTCCGTCGCATCGCGGATTTCATCTATTTTTTCGGGGGGAATACGCATGTTGAGCTTGGAGCGCTGAGCTGTGAGCTTTGAGACGATAAAGCTTGTCACGTAAATTACAGAAATTGCGACAGGGAAGCAAGCGTCAAGTATTTGAAAAATCTCTGTGCGTGGCTGTGGTACGAACGGCATCACCCGGAAGGTTGATGTCGCCGGCCTGCAAGTGAAAAAGCCCGGTCGACGCCGGGCTTTTACATTTACACCGCAATGATGTTCATCATCATTTCAAAATTATCATTTTTTTTACATCCGCAAGGGAGGTCCCGACCTCAAGCCTGTAAAAATATACGCCGGCGCTGAGATGCCGCGCGTCCCAATTGACTCTATGATCCCCGGCAGTCTGAGATCCATCGACGAGAACAGCGACCATATTGCCCAAAACATCATAGATCTTCAATGATACGTATGAACGCTTGCCGATCTGATAATGAATTTCCGTCGTGGGATTGAATGGATTGGGGTAGTTCTGGTAGAGAATAAAATCCTTCGGCAATTCATCCCGGCCATCCACCGAGGTCGATCCCGACGTTGTAAACGTGATATCCGGACCATAGTAGTAACCTGCTGCATTTCTGGTCGCAATCCGGTAATGGTACACCCCGTGCGGTTGGAGTCCGGTCAAAAGAAACTGAATCTCCTTGGAAATGGTGTTGGCAGCAACGGTCTCCGGGGGTGTGAAGTGATTATGAACTTCGGAGATGCCCCATTCAAACCAGCCAAACGTTTGAAGCGAGTTTGGAATGACAAGACCTGATAGGACGACAGAGTCAGGGCTCAATGATCCTATCGCGTCGGCGATTGCATTCGGTTGATTGACAATCGGCTGGGGACCTTGAGCGAGGATGATCAGCACACTAACATCCGGATCGTCGATAATACATGAGTCGGCCGCCTGCATATCGATCGTCTGGGTTGCCGCCTTCATCGTTACGGGACCGGAGTACAAAGATGCAAGATGCGGCCAGCTGACGACGAGCGGAAAATTTGGATCTTGCAAGGACAGTTTATACGTATCGATTTGTGCCGGCGAAACGTATTTTCGAAGATCGGTGTACAATCCAAGTTCAAGGCATCGACCGATGAAACGAGATTCACTCCCACTCGGCGGGCGCGGGGGTAGTGTAAGTTCTCCTAATGCAGGATCGATGCAGGGCGTGGCGTATGTATGGACACCAAAATAACGATGGACGTCGGTGAAGAACATTGTATCTTGAATCCTTAAAGGAACGATTAGACCCCGTGCCAATGGATCAACTAGAGTTGTGAAGGACGCCTGCTCTCCGTCCGAGCTGTTCCCTGGGTGTTCATCCACATCGACGAGAACACCGTAATAGTAAGTTACGCCCGGGGTGAGATCTGTAACACGAATGGTGATGTCATGTTCATTGGAGTCTGGTGAAAGCGACAGCGACGTACTCCACCCAATTACCGAATAACCGTCGAGACTCAGGTAAAACTTCACTGTAGCTGGTGACATGTTGGGATTAACCTTGGCACGGAGAATTGCCTTTGTCATCGTTATGCTGTCGGCATCCATCGTGATCGCCCTGGGTGTTACTATACTGTCGCACAAACAGACGTTTTGATTCACGCCAATCACCCTCCCAAATGAATTTTCAGCTGAGACGTGAAATTGATAGATCGAATCGGACATCATCGATGTCACGATAGCTCTGACTTCAACAATTGAATCCGAATTAGCAACAACTGTTGATTGAGTCAGCCGGTCATCCGTGTGATACGCTGTCCAATATCGAAACCAGAAATGCGCGCTTTCCCCGTTCGTTCTGATACCTCCGATGAATTCACACGAGGTGGGCGAAAGAACTCTGGCGTAGGCATAATAAATCGTTGGAGCGCCCGCCGCCTGAGAATTAACGGTTGCTGAAAACAGAAATGAAGAACGAGCGATGCATGATAAAATGAAAAAGCGGAATAACCATCTTCTGGCTTTCATGGAAGCCCTCCTCTCATTGGGTCTTGCTTCGCAACTATGGTTGCACGTACGGTTACAATATAACTCAATAACGTGAAGGAATCAAGCAAGGTATTGAGGCGCGACGACAAGATGAACAACGGGAGCCTACCCGATGTTCAGACGATGTCGAGGAACGAATGCCACTAACGACAAGTTTGTTGAAATTTTCAACCGGATTCATCGCGTCTGAAGGGGAAGAAAATCGCAAGAGCCCGGCGTCGACCGGGCTCTTGCAGTTACAGTGAGAACAAATCGGCGGCCCGAGTCAAGCTTCGATGACCGCGACCTCCTTCCGGCCATTCTTCTTCTGTTTCCCGTTCTTTCTCATGTACGATTTCTCCATCGGAGGCACGTGTCCTTTGGGATTCTCTTCGAGATCGGGATAGGTGAAGATCTCATATTTGTAATTTCGGAGGATAATATTCTTGCCCGCCCTGCCGATCACATACTGCGGCAGGAGCGGAATTTTTCCGCCGCCCCCGGGAGCGTCGATGACATAGGTTGGTATCGCAAGTCCGGAGGTATGACCCCGCAGTTTATCCATGATCTCCAATCCCTTGCTCACGGGCGTTCGGAAATAATTCGTCCCTTTCGTGATATCGGCCTGATAGAGATAGTAAGGGCGCACTCGCATCGTGAGGAGCTTCCGCATCAGTTCGAGCATCACATCAGCATCATCGTTCACTCCTTTCATCAGGACGGCTTGATTCCCGACCGGACAGCCCGCATCTGCGAGCATCTCGCATGCCCGTTTGGCCTCGGGAGTGCACTCCCAGGGATGATTGAAGTGTGTGTTGATGTAGACCGGATGGTACTTGCGGATCAGGCGGCACAACTTGGGCGTAATGCGTTGGGGAAGAACACACGGCATCTTCGTCCCTAACCGGATGATCTCGATGTGGGGGATTTCACGGAGCCCTTTGAGAATACGCTCAAGCAAAAAATCTGTGAGCATGAGCGGGTCTCCGCCGGAGAGGATGACATCGCGCACCTGAGGATGAGCGGCGATGTAATCGATGCCGCCCTGAATATATTTCATGTTGATTTTTGACGAGTCGCCGACTTTCCTCTTGCGGGTGCAGAATCGGCAGTACATCGAGCACTGGCTTGTCGTCAGAAACAGCACACGATCGGGGTAACGGTGAATGATGCTCGGCACCGGACTGTGTGAATCTTCAGCGAGTGGATCTTCCAGGAGGCCATCATCTTCCAGTTCCCTGGCGTCAGGAATACACTGGAGCCAGATAGGATCGCCGGGAGACCGGATGAGGCTGAGGTAATAGGGATTGATGCGTGTATGAAATAATCGATTGAGTTTATCGGCTTGCTCCTTGTCGAAACCAAAGCGCTCCACCAGATCCTTCGCGCTGTCGACGCTCTGCCGCAGCATTTCCTGCCAAAGTTCCATGACTTAGTGACGTTCCTTATTGTGAGAAATATTTGCCGAAGATGACGAGATCGTCGTCTTTACGGTAGTAATTTTTGATGCGGGCAACTTCGGAGTACCGGTTGTTGAGATAGAACAGCCTCGTCGGCTCATATTTTGGCTGTGAGGAAGTCTCGGCCACGATCAGCCGGCCGCCGGCATTTACGATCCGTGCTTCGGCATGGGCGAGCAATTGCCTGCCATATCCCTGGTTTTGGGCTTTCGGCGAAACGGCGATCCAATAGAGATCATACGTTCCATTCGTCAGCGCTGTCGGACCGATGCAGTAATAACCGATCACCTGCTGATGCTCATCGATGCCGGCCCGGATTTCATAATCGATCTGGTGAGGATCGTGCAGGGTGATATCGATGAGCTCGAGCGCAACGGTCACTTCCTCTGCCGTAAACATGTTGGTGTCCATGAGCAATTGCCGTATCGGTTCTTTGTCCGAATTTTGGATCTGCCGGATGGTGATCAGGGCATTCGCTCGAGCGCACATTCTACGATCCTTCCGGCAAGATCATCAAATGAAAGTCCAAACGCCCTGGCGGAGCGGGCGAATCCCGCCTCATCAGAAATGTCAGGATTCGGGTTGATCTCGAGAATGAAGGGCTGGTGATCCTTGCTCAGCCGGAAGTCGATGCGGGCATAGTCCCGGCATCCGAGCAACCGGTAGGCGTAAAGGGCCATCTCCTTGATGTCCGCTTCCAGTTGCGGCGGCAGGAGCGCAGGGCACACTCCTTTCGTGTGCTCATACTCTGCCGTCCCTTTCATCCATTTGGCATTATAGGTAATGATGCGTGGATATTCCTTCGGGAGCGTGGACATGTCGATTTCGGAGATCGGGAACACGATTGGTTTCCGGTTGCCGAGGATGCCGACGTTGAGTTCGCGTCCGTCGATATATTCCTCAACGAGGGCCGGCTGGTCGAATTGCTCGATGATATGCCGAACCCGCTTGCGGAGCTCGTTGCCGTTGGAGACGATCGACGACGGCTCGATGCCGATGCTCGCGTCTTCGCGGGACGGTTTGACGATGAGCGGAAACCGCATGCTCTCATCGAGCGAGATCTTCACGGGGCTCTTGAACAGCTGGAATCGCGGCGTCGGCAGGCCGTTGAGCAGGAGAATTTCCTTTGCCCGGACCTTGCTGAGCGCCGTGCCGAGCGTTATCGGATCCGAACCGGTGTAGGGAATACCCATGAGCTCGTAGATGCCGACGACATGCATCTCGTGGATCGACTTGTTCCCAACGCTCTCGCAGAGGTTGAAAATGACATCCGGGTCTTCTTCGGTAAGAAAATTTACGAGTCGTGAGACGTTCCCGTCCACGTTAAACACCGTGGTCTTGTACCCGATCGCCTGCAACGCCCGGCCGACGTCCTCCCGTTCCTCGAGCACTCCGACTTCCGAAAGATCGGTCATGACCTCCGCGGCGGCCTGCATTTTGCCGCCTTCCTGCAACACCCCGTTTTCGGAGATGAATTTTCGCTTTGATCTGATTTCGGTGACCGGTTCGTTATGGATGATCGCAACGGAGATCTTCTTTCGCATGGGGGGCGGTTATGATAGTGATCGGAAGGTCGGCTCTGCGACCGGGAGACGATAACGGTGTGCGGCCTGCACAAGCACGGTTTGAATAAGCTGGCTGTAGTTCAGCCCTGCGGCCCGGGCCGCCTTGGGAAAACAGGAATTATCCTGGGGATTCGGAAGAATCCCGGGGAGCGGGTTCAGTTCAATGATATGCGGGCGGCCATGCCCATCGAGCCGCACATCGATCCTGCACCAATCGCGGCAGCGCAGGATATGATAGGCCCTCGTGCAGATGCTTTCAATCTCAGACCGGAGCTGTGAAGAGAGCCCCGCCGGGCAGTCGAATATTTCAAGCGGATCGTCCGCCTGGTCCCATATCCATTTCGCCTCATACGAATAGATCGGGTTGACGCCGGCGGGAAGAGAATCAAATTTGATCTCGACGATCGGCAGGACGTTGAGATTTGCGCCATTGCCGAGCATGCCCACGGTAAATTCCCGGCCGGGAAGATATTCTTCAATGAGCGCCGGCTCGTTGTAATGCTCAAAGACCTGCGATATTTGCCGTATGAGCTCAAATCGCGTCTTCACGAGGGACGAATTAAGTATTCCCTTGCTCGATCCTTCATGAAGAGGCTTGACAATTGCAGGGAGCTGAATGAGGGCCCGATCAACTTCGGAGCCCTTGGAGACGACAGCAAACTTCGGGGTCGGGATCCCGTGGAATGCCAGTATCTCTTTCGCACGCGACTTGTCCAGACAGACCGACAGCGTCAGAGGATCGGATCCGGTGTAAGGAATACGAAGCATCTCAAAGATCGCGGGCATCTGCGCCTCTCGGGATACACCGTCCATCCCTTCCGCGATATTGAAAACAATGTCGGGGCGTTGCGCAAGCAGCTTCCCGTACGCGTCCTCGTCGGCTTCGATAAGCGATACATCATGAATTTCCGCCAATGCGGATCGGATCGCATCAATGGTCTCAAAGGTGTCCCATTCAGCGTAACGGTCAGCGGCGGGATTAACGATAGGATGGTTCTCTACTCGACGAACGGCAGGTTGAGGTGTATATCCACGTAAACTCGGCGGCTCAGTTGAATCGTTGTTGTCAGATTGTTGTGAAGCGTCTTCCTTTTTTTGATTGTAAACGAGCGCAACGCGCATCGGACTTATGTTCACAGGAAGATCTATCAAGTAACTCGTTTATTCCTCTCGAGTAGTTGAACACCCGTCTGGTAAGTGACGCATCTTTTGTTCGACGGCATCATCATGGTGTTCTAATATAATCATTTTAAACATTTTGTCAAGAAGAAAATGCATTTTTGGCCTTCAAGGAGAAAAAAAATCCGTCGTCGCCCCAAAAAAAAATCCCGCATTGCCGCAGAAAAAAAAATCCGGCGTTCATCCAACCTCCATGACAGCGAGCGCGTCTTTCATTCGCTCCTCGAAGTACCGACGCAGTTGTTGATGCACCGGCAGCCGCAGGTGAGGATCGTCTTCGATGAGATGGAACGCTTCACGACGTGCGAGTTCCAGAAGTTCGCCATCGGTGAGAAGGTTCGCGAGCTGCAGCTCGGGTAATCCGCTTTGCCGGGTTCCAAAAAAATCGCCCGGACCGCGCAATTCCAGGTCAATTTCAGCAATTCTGAATCCGTTCGTCGTTTCCTCCATCGTCCTCAGTCTGCGGATCGCCTTGAGCCTCTCTTCCTGCTCGGCGTCAGGCGATCCGGCACCCGCCGATCGCTTCAATCGCCGGCGCATCCAGTCGGGCGCCATGAGGATGCAGTACGATTGATCGGGCCCTCTTCCGACTCGCCCTCTGAGCTGATGAAGCTGCGAGAGACCGAACCGTTCCGCATGTTCTATGACCATGACCGAGGCGTTCGGCACGTCGATCCCGACTTCAATGACGGTTGTCGCAACCAGAATGTCGAGCCGGCGCTCCTTGAATGCCGACATCGTCGCCTCTTTTTCATCTGACGACATCCTCCCGTGCACAAGCCCGACACGGAGTTCCGGGAAGATCTCCTTCGAGAGGTTCTCGTGGCCTTCCGTCGCCGCCTTGAGATCCACCTTCTCGGAGGCGTCGATGAGAGGATAGACAATGTAGACTTGCCGCTGCTCGTTGACCTGTTCGCGGATAAACTGATAGAGCGTTCTTCGCTGGGACTCCACCCGAAGAGCTGTTTTTATCGATTTCCTGCCGGCGGGCATCTCATTGATGACCGAGACGTCAAGATCGCCATAGAGAGTCAATGACAGCGTCCGCGGGATCGGAGTCGCCGTCATCACCAGGACATCGGGCATCGGAGAGCGGTCTCCCTTCCCCTTTTCCATCATCGCCATCCTTTGCGACACGCCGAAGCGATGCTGCTCGTCGATGACGATGAGCCCCAGCCCGGAAAACTCGACATGTTCCTGGATCAACGCGTGCGTGCCGACGACGATCTGGGCGCTTCCCCGTCTGATATCTTCGAGAATGTCTTCTCTCAGTTTTGTGCGCTGATTTCCTACAAGGAGGCGGATGTTGGCGGAAATGCCTTTCAAGAAGCTCGAGATGGTCGCAAAGTGCTGTTCGGCAAGAATCTCAGTTGGCGCCATGAAGGCGGCCTGATAGCCGTTTTCGACCGCGATGAGCATGGCGATGAGCGCAACGATTGTTTTTCCGCTCCCGACATCCCCCTGAAGCAAACGGTTCATCGGCTGTTTCGATTTCATGTCGGCGGTAATCTCATTGATGGCGTGTATCTGAGCTTTCGTCAGTTTGAATGAAAGCGAATCGACAAGCTGCCGGGCAAGCTTGCTCTCGATCATGAACGAAATGCCGGAAAAATCGGATTTCACGTGCTTGCGACGAAGGCCGAGCAGCAGCTGGATAGCAAACAATTCATCAAATTTCAACCGACGCCGCGCTTCCGAGATCGTTCCATGGGAATCGGGGAAATGGATCCCGGCAAGAGCGCGTGCCAGCGGAAGAAGGGCGTGTCGCTGAAGCAATTCAGGGGGAAGATGGTCGGCAAAAGACTCAACGTATTCATCAACGGCCGTGCGCATGATTCGCCGCAGGCCTTTCACGTGAAGGTTGACGCCCTTCAGGTCTTCCGACGAGCCATACTTCGGCACAAGTCCCTTGGTGTGAAGGAATCCTTCAAAATCACCCTCCTCGTCATCCGCGGCATTGAGTCGATCAATGGAGGGGTGGACGAGCTGCGGGCGGCCGCTGAACCCGGTCACTTTCCCCGACACGGCAAGCATCTCGCCTCTGGTGAATGCTCTCTTGAAGTAATTGATCGAACGGAAAAAAACAAGCTGGACCGTTCCGGCTCCGTCGTCGAGCGTGATGACGAATCTCTGCCGGGGCGGCCTCCCGAGCACATCCGATGCGCGGACAGTGCCGATGAGAGTGACCCATTTCCCGGAATTGATCTGCCCGCGAAGATTGGAGATCTTCTCGACGTTGTTGAGATCAAGATAGTCGAAAGGAAAGTAATAGAGGAGGTCGGCGACGGTGGTGATGCCTCTCTCCGCGAGGACCTCGGCCCGTTTCGGGCCGATGCCTTTGATGTATTGGACGGGAGTGTGAATGTCCTTCCGCTGATTCATGATGGAAAAGATACGAAGGCGTGAAGGCAATTGCAAAAAAAAGCCCCGACGTTGAGGCGGGGCTTTTCTTCGTAACAAATTTACTCATTTCATGAAAATCATCTTTTTGATGTCCGAGAATTTGCCTCCTTCGAGACGATAGAAGTATATTCCGCTTGGCAGGTTCTTTGATTCAAACTCCACAACTTTATCTCCGGCTGCTTCCAAACCAATGACCAATGTTTTTACTTCCTGGCCGAGCACGTTGTAGACTCTCAACGAGACAAAAACATCAGTTGCCAATGTATATTCAATTTTTGTAGATGGATTGAAAGGGTTGGGATAATTCGATTTAAGGAGAGTTTCCCTCGGAATCTTCTATGAGATGCCAATTTTTTGTTGATTCGCCGTATTTACGCCGGGGTTAGGAGTGGTGGAAATACCTGCCGATCGAACCTGGTAATAGTACGTGGTGGTAATCGTTTGGCCTTTCGCTGCCGGCACAACACCATAATCGTCATACGTAGTCTGTGGTGTTTCCGTCGCCACCGATGCAAGAAAAGGATACGGCCATGACGAGCAGGTCCATGGTGCGGGATATGCGCACGAATAACGATAAATATAAAGTGCGCTGTATTGGCCTGAGGGAGTAATTACTAATCGAGGGTGAACTACTCCGTCAGTTCCAACTATATAAGTAATGGTGAGACCAATCGTCCCTTGTGACGAAGTGGAAAAGGATTGTGAACCAGAAAATACTTCGGAGGCTAAATTACCCGCCGCGACCTTCCAATAGTACGTAGTTGCACTCAAATTGGTAGGCGCGTAAGAGGGCGTGGTAAGGCTCGGTTGATCTGAGATAATATTTGTAAAATTGATATCTGTCGCCACCTGTAAATGGTAAGAGGTTGCACCGCTTACAGCAGTCCACGTTAATGTTGGAACCATGCCAATACTCGCACCGGGTGTCGGTGATGACAAGGTTGCTGCTGAAGGAATGATGATTTTGTACGAGCCATTGTCCGACGCCGCATAGGCAACACCCGATTCGCCGCGGAGGTCGTTTATCGGAGTCGGCAGACCTCCGGTACCATCAATCCAGCTGGAGCCGCCATCCGCAGTATAATACGCCTTACTCCCGTCATTCGCAATTGCCCAAACATAGTTTGTTGAATTTGGAAAACTTGGATTCATAATAACCTTCTTAAATGCGCCGCCCTTTATGTTCATCCATGAACCGGAAACTCCAGAACTTGGCGATTTCCAAATTCCTGTGGACGTAGCCGCATACACAACTGATGGTAACGAGGAATTAAGCGCAATTGATTTAACATCAATAGTAGGGCTAAAAAATACTTGGGACCAAGAAAGACCGCCGTTTGTGGATTTTTGAATTCCCCCATTTTGAATTGCCGCAAAAAGCGCCTGCGAAGATCCGGCCGCTCCGGTAGGGTCAATTGCGATATCCTGCACTGTGGTTGTCGCAGAGACAATCTGAGGCAAGGTTGCATCCCAGGTGACGCCGGCATCAATGCTTCGCAGCCAGTTTCGTACTACACCATCACTCGCCTTCGCAAATCCAAAGAGATACATGTAACTTGAATTTGCAGGATCGACTATCATACCATAAAAATTTGTGCCGGTATATGTTGACGGCTGGTATTTATTCGGATAACTCGAACCTCCATCCGTGCTTCGATAGAGCGTCGCTTTACCATCTGTAGCGCCGGAACCGAAGAGATTTCCGTTCGAGTGTCGAATGATCCGCTCGCCGCTGAAAACCTCCGTCCCGTTTCCAATAATGACATTCGTCCATTGTGTGCCGTCATACTTTCCGGCGACAGAATAATTTTTTGAAACCGACCATACATTGCTTCCATTAGATACCACAGATGACAACGGCATACGGCCGAGACCGTTGTCAACGGGATTCCATGTCGAACCCCCGTCGGTTGTTTTATACACTGTTGTGGGAGTCGCGGCATACATTGTGGTCTGACTGTTTGGGACAACGGCGAGCGAGAGTATATTTTTATCTGACATACCCGTTCCTACGGGACCTGTCCAGCTCGTTCCGTCGTCCGCCGAGAGATAGACGCCGTTATTTGTCGCAACATAAATCTGATTATTATCCGTTCTTACTCGTATCCCCGTAATAGAAGTGACCCCTGTAAGATTTGTTAGCTGGCTCCAATTATCGCCGTTGTTCGTCGACCTGAATAATTTCCCTGAAGCCGTACCTGCGATAAGTTTGGGATTAGAACCGGCTCCCTGATCGCGTATTCCGAGCGCGCGTACGTTAAAACTTCCCATATTCTTTTGATTCCAGTTCACTCCCTTATCAATTGACCACCAGACTCCGCGGGTTGATGCCTGGACTTGCGGGTCTGTCCCTTCCCCGGTTCCGTCCGAGCCGACTGCCCACACATGAGTATCGCGACTTGATCCTGTTTTCGGGTATGGCGCGACATCATACACACTCGTTGCGTAACCAAATCCAAGCTGTACCGCCCAACTTAGACCACCATCAACGCTAGAATAGAAAGACTTACTACCGCTCACATATTGTCGTCCTAAGTACATATCTCCAGTTGTTATTGACGATACTGACAAACGCAGGGGGGTAAGATTAGGAACGTTTAACACAGACGTCCACTGTCCACTTCCTCCGCCCGTGGTACTTCGAAGCAACGAGCCCGTTACGCCGACAACAACATTGTCCGGCGCATCGGGCTTGCATGCTACAACGAGCGGCGATGCTATTTCCACCGAGGTTGCAGTCCACGTGGTACCTCCATTAGTCGATTTGAACAATACAGATTTATCTGCCGCATAAAGCGTCGTGCCTGCAGAACTCACCGCGACGTCTTTTTCATCGCGAGCTTTGGGCGGTCCTTGTAATGTCGTCCAGGTTTGACCAATCAAATTGGTCGATAAACATGTAACTAAGGCAATTACCCACAATATATTTACCCTACGGTTTTTCATAATAATGCCTCTGAAATGAAAAATTTTAAATTGGTGGATTAATTGCTACATTATTGCTGACGGAACGGGGGCAAACCGATCCATCGGCAGAGATTGAAGGTGGACTTCTATTTTACGTGGCCGATCGAAGATCACTTTGAAACCGGGACGGCTGTAGCGTGTGGGCTTCATCGGCTCCGATACGTTTCACGCGAGTCAGAGCTTGGACCTTCACCACGCCGTCCCTTTTATTTTCTCAGATGCTATCCTTTCGCCGGCGATATCCTTTCACTTTAATAGTATTTTTCCACTCTGTTTCACTTTTATCCAGTACCCTCTCCCGGGATAGAGTGTATCGGCGGCAATGTAGAGATTTCCGTTGTATTCGAATAGTGCGGAAGTGATAATACTATCCGGAACGGCGATGAGATTTGATCGCGGTATCGGTTTTGAGATCGAGCCGACCAGATTCCAGCCGGGTTTCACCGCGACGCTCTCGCTATAGATTTTTACTCCCATAAAATACGCCAGCGTGTCATCGGGCTTCGACCAATACCCCCTGCCGAAGACCATCGTGTCTCGTCTTGTATAACTTCCATCAAAAGAGAATAAGTGCGGAAGGGTCTGAATCGGCCCGGGTTTCACCGGAATCGATACAAGATTCCATATATTTCGCCGGTACACAATTAAATCGCGATTCCACTTCCCTTCACCATTTACAGTGAAGCAATCGGGCGAAGTCCGTCCGTTGTGATAAAAAATGATTTTCCCGTAGTGAGTACCGAAACTCTTTGGCGTGAAGTGAATATAAAATATTGCGCTCCCCGATGGAACAATCGTCGTCCCGGATGGCGTCACGGTAAAGTTTTCGTCATCGGCGATTGCCGTGCCTATCACCAACGATTCACTCCCATCATTCGATACCGTCACTGAATCCGTTCGCGTGTCGTTGATCTCTGTCGTATCGAAGGAAATCAAACCCGTGGAAAGAGAAAAGCTCGAATGTGAGGGGATAATTTCTCCCCGGCGATAAAAAATACGAAAGGTGCCAGAATTTCCGTCGACAAGTTGTTCCCATACCACGTGGACTGCGTGTGATGACACTGCAATCCTTGGCCAAATCCCCCTTGAAACATCAGGAGTCAAATCTTTTTCAGGGCAATAGTCCGTAAGAGAGGAGTTTGTCGCTCTGACGGCGGCATGCAAAGTATCCACCGGCGTTACTTCCTCTATCCAGGCCACAGCCCGGACATTCTGTCGAATTGCAGTTTGCGGCTCCGTTCCATATAGCATATTCGTAAGAACTTGTTCCGGCAGCCAAAGCTTACCACCCGCAAGCCCTGCCCGGGCTATAATACTGGCGCCGAGAAATCCATAACCATACTTTGTATCTCTCCACGCCATTAAAAGTTCTGTGCCGCACTTGCTTTCATAAGCTGAAATCGATGGTACATCGGAGTAATAGCCATCGTTCTCAGTGAGAAGTGTGTCAATCTGCCATGATGTTCCAAGATTTGACGATCTCTTGTAGACGACTTCACCAGTATTACCGTAGACGCCATGTTTTGCTAAATGTAAAAACTTGGGACATAGAGCAATTCTATCCTCAATATATAAATCTTCATTCGTCCTGCTCCAACTTATTCCGTGATCGGTAGAACGCAAAATGTATCTGTAGCCATCCTGACGGGGATATATCAGTGCAACTGTATCCCCACTGATTGATGCCCATGTTATTTCACTTGCTAATTCTGAGCTTATGTCTCTGACGCTGCCAAATGTTGTCCCTCCATCGGTGCTTGAAATCATTCTTACAGGTGAATAAGTGGGGTTGGTGAAAAACAAAAACACAGTATTTCGATTCGCAACGATAGATGGACGAAATGCAGGATCCGGATATGCAACTGTGTCCATGAGCATGTCACGTGTTGAATCAAAACTTTCACCCCCCGAAACACTCCGCGCGTACGGTAATCTCGGGGTGGTGAAATCAGTCGTCCATGTTACATGTACAGTGTCGTCACCTGATAAGCATAGTATGGGTAGCCCTGCGCTATGAGCACCATCAGATAGTTGTATCGGCGGGTACCAGACAATCCCAGAGGAGGTGTCTTGGGAGAATGTGAGCTTTGGTGCAAAAAATATTAAAAGAAGAAGAACAAAAGATCTTACATAATTGACAACAGGAATGAATCGCGCAAAAATTAATCGCCGGCGCGTAATATTCAATAGATAATCGTATGTTTACCCCGCACGCTCGTTCCACATAGTACAATCCTTCCGAGAAATGTGGCACCGAATTTGAGAGAGATGATCCTTATTCCCCCGATAACTACGACGAAAACATAATAGCGAATATTCGAAGTAATGTCAACAGGCAACAATACGGACTTTCCTCACCATCTTAGCCTTCCCCCTTCGCCTCCCTCGTCATGAGTTCAGAAGTGGCTGCGATCGCCGGCTTGTCGTGGAAGAGCACCTCATACACTTGCTCCGAGATGGGAAGCTCGACGCCATGTTTTTTGGCAAGGTCGTGCACGGACTTCGTCGTGGCGACGCCCTCCGCGACCATGACCATTTCGGCCAGTACATCCTTGAGCTTTCTTCCCTTCCCGATCTCTTCTCCGACGTGGCGGTTCCGGCTGTGCTTGCTCATGCAGGTCGCGATGAGATCGCCGATGCCGGAGAGTCCGGCGAACGTGCGCTGGTGGGCGCCGACGAATTTCCCAAGTCGTGAAATTTCCGCGGTCGCTCGCGTCATGATGGCCGCCTTGGTGTTGTCCCCGAATCCTGCTCCGTCGGCAATGCCCGCACCGATGGCGATAACATTCTTGATGGAGCCGGCCAATTCGACACCGTGAATGTCGTCGCTCGAATAGACGCGGAAATAGGGAGCCATGAACGCCTGCTGTGCGACCTTCGCCGTTGCAAGGCTCGCGGAAGCCGCAACCACCGCGGTCGGGATCTGCCGGCTCACTTCGTCTGCGAAGCTCGGTCCTGAAAGGGTCGCAATGTTGTTTCGATGTGTCGTGGGCAGCACATCGATCAGCACGGCGGACATCGGCATGAGGGAATCATTCTCGATGCCTTTTGCGACGTTGACGATGATGACGTTGCGAACGTCAATATGCTTCAGCCGTTGCGCCACGGAACGGAGAAATTGCGTCGGCACGGCGGCGACGATCATTTCGGCTTTGGCTGCTGCCTGATCGAGATCGCTGGTGATGTTAATTTGATTTGGGATTTTGATGCCGGGGAGAAGAAGCGTGTTTTCACGTGTTTCCACCATCGCGGAGGCATGATCCTCGCGGTGAGACCAGAGGGTGACCTGATGGCCATTTTGATGGAGCAGGATCGCCAGTGTTGTCCCCCAACTTCCGGCGCCCAACACCCCTATGTGCATAGCATCTGCACGGTATGGATGTTACTTGGAGGAGGAGGATGACCGTCCATGGTTGGCAGCGTGCTGCTTGATGGAGGCGATCAACCGTTGCTCTGTCCCGGCAAGGAGTCGCTTGATGTTCGTCCTATGGGTGAAGAGCAGCAAGAGCGCAATGCCGACCGTGAAAAAGATCAGCGTATGATAACCCTGCAGTTCGGCATGAAAAATATTGTGTCTTGCCAGCATGGCCAGCGGCAGTGAAACGGCAGCGCTGATCGAGCCGAGAGAGACATAGCGGGAAATAGTGAAGACGATCGCGAACACGCCGATCGCGACGAGCACTTCGATCGTTGCCAGTCCGAGGAGAACACCCCCCGCGGTGGCGATCCCTTTGCCGCCGCGAAACTTGCCAAACGCGGTCCAGATATGACCCAGAATTGCAGAGCAGCCGGCAATGATTCTCACCACTGTAATATCTTCGAAGGGAGTGCGATTGTTGAACGGAAGGTCACCCACCATGAGCTTCGTGATCACGATCGTCGCAAGATAGCCCTTGAAGATATCGACGAGGATCACGAGCAATCCGTACTTCCACCCGATGACGCGGAACACATTCGTCCCACCGGCGTTTCCGCTCCCGTGTTCACGGATATCGATCCCCCGAAGCCATCGCGAAACGATGATACTCGTCGGGAAGGACCCGACCAAATAGCTCAGAAGAACAATCGTCAGTAATGGAATCATTCGTTTTCCCTTTGTTTCAAGTAATCTTTTATAATGTAAGGATTTCCTGCAATAAAACAAACTAATGGTTGATCGCCGTCTCTTTGAGCATAAATCCGGCAAATTTCAGGTCCTCTGGCGTCGTAATTTTGATATTCTCGTAACTCCCTTCGACAACCATTATTTTGACGCCCATGCGCTCGACGAGGCTCGCGTCATCTGTCCCGTAGAATCTTTCCCTGGTCGCCTTCGTGTACGCCTTGAGAAGGAGGTCGATCGTAAATCCCTGCGGCGTTTGGATCATCCGGAGGCCGGATCGTTGGAGTGTCGAGAGGACCGCCTTGTCGCCATCAATCTGTTTGATGGTGTCTGTCGGAGTAACCCCGGGAACTGCGGCGCCGAATTCCCACGCTGCAGCGCAAACGTTCCGGATGATCTCTCCCGAAACGAGCGGACGCACCGCATCATGGACAAGAACGATGTGGGGCTCCTCTTGTGCCATCGTCTGGAGGCCGTTCCAGACGGAATCCTGACGCTCCTTGCCGCCGATGACCACACCGGCGACCTTCGTCAGATGGTGGAGATCGACGAGAGCTTCGATCTCCGGCCGGGCGTCTTCGGCTGCGACCAGGATAATGACATCGATTTCCAGCGATATCTGGAATCGTTCGGTCGAATGGATGAGGACCGGTTTCCCGTTGAGGTCGAGGAATTGTTTGGCGCGGGCTCCGCCCATGCGTGTTCCCTGACCCGCCGCCGGGATAATGGCGCCGACCTTCTTACCGTTCCACATTGCTCAGACGACCAGCATGCCGTCGCCGTAGCTATAGAATCGCCATTTCTCCTTGATCGCTTTCTTGTACGCCTTCATGACAAAATCGCGTTCGGCGAATGCGCACGTCAGCATCAGAAGCGTCGATTCGGGCATATGGAAATTGGTGATCAGGCGATCGACGATCTTGAAATCGTACGGGGGAAATATGAATTTATCCGTCCAGCCCCGATTTGCCTTGAGATGTCCGGTCGTGGTCACGCTCGATTCGGCGGCCCGCACGGTGCTGGTGCCGCAGACGAACACATGACCGCGGTTGTCGATGGTCCGGTTGACGACGTCGACCGTCGATTGAGGAATCTCATAGTATTCCGAGTCCATCTTATGCTTGGAGAGATCTTCGACCTCAACAGCGCGGAACGATCCGAGCCCAAGATGGAGCGTGATGGGGGCGATCCTGACGCCTTTCTTCTCGAGTGCGGCGAGGAGACGTTTCGTGAAGTGGAGACCCGCGGTCGGAGCTGCGACCGAGCCGATGTTTTTCGCATAGACGGTCTGATAGGCCTCCTTGTCCGATTCCTCCGGTTCACGTTTGATGTAATACGGGAGAGGCGTCAGGCCGATTTTTTCAATGATCTTGAAGAGATCCTGTTTATAATTAAACCGGACCGTTCGGCCGCGAGAGGTCGTATTATCGATAACCTCACACCAGATTTTCCCGTCGTCGAAATAGATTTTATTGCCAATACGGACCTTCCTTGCCGGGTCGACAATGACATCCCAAATGTTATCTTCCTGATTCAATTCCCGAAGAAGGAAGACTTCGATCTTCGCATTGGTTTTTTCTTTCTTCCCGAACAGGCGGGCAGAAAAGACCTTTGTTTCGTTCAGGATGAGGCAATCACCTTTGCTGAAGTATTGCGTGATATCGCTGAACCGCTGCTCGGTGATCGATTCATCCGCGCGATTCAGCACCATGAGTCGCGAAGCGTCCCTCGGCTTCGCCGGATACTTCGCAATGAGATTTCGGGGAAGAGGGTATTTAAAATCTGAAAGCTTCATGTATGACATGTCCTTATAGAATGATAAAATTCAAATAGCGAATCGATGTTTTAATGCTTCCGTTTGCTCCTCTTGAAGCCCGTTCCGCGGCGCGCCCCTTTCTTCGGTATCCCCTTGCTCCGAAGTGCGGCCTGGGCCGCGGCGAGCCGGGCGATCGGAACCCGGTACGGCGAACAGCTGACGTAATCGAGCCCGAGGCGGGCGCAGAATTCGACCGAAGCGGGATCGCCACCGTGCTCGCCGCAGATACCTATCTTCAGGTCTTTTCGAACCCGGCGGCCTTTCTCGACGGCAATCTCCATCAACGGTCCGACGCCGCGCTGGTCGAGTGTCTGGAACGGATCGCGTTCACAGATGCCCATGTCGAGATATCGCGGCATGAAAGAACCCGAGTCGTCTCGTGACAACCCGAGCGTCGTCTGGGTGAGGTCATTCGTCCCGAAGGAAAAGAATTCGGCCACGGCGGCGATCTCATCGGCGGTGACCGCTGCCCGGGGCAATTCGATCATAGTTCCGACAAGATAATTGACTCTGATCCCTTGTGCATCAAAGACGTCGTCGGCGACTTTCCTGACGATCTTCTCCTGCTCCCGGAGTTCCATCGCAAACCCGACGAGCGGGATCATGACCTCCGGGATAACGTTGATCCCCTCTTTCTTCACCTGACAGGCGGCCTCAAAGATTGCTCTTGCCTGCATCTCGGTGATCTCGGGATACACGATGCCAAGCCTGCATCCGCGGTGGCCGAGCATAGGATTGAATTCCTTCAGCTGATCGATCCTCCGGACGATCTGATCGGTCGTGATGCCGATGATCGCGGCCAGTTCCTGAATCTCATGCTCGGAATGAGGGAGAAATTCATGGAGCGGAGGATCGAGAGTGCGGATCGTGACGGGGCGGTCGTTCATCACCCGAAAAATTCCCGCGAAATCATTCCGCTGCATCGGCAACAGTTTGGCGAGCGCTTTCCTTCTCCCCTCCTGATCGTCCGCGAGGATCATTTCACGGACGGCGTTGATCCTGTCGCCGCCAAAGAACATATGTTCCGTCCTGCACAGGCCGATCCCTTCAGCGCCGAAAGCGATCGCGACCTCGCTCTGGTCGGGCTGGTCGGCGTTGGTGCGAACCTTCAACCGCCGGAATTTGTCCGCCCACTCCATCAGCTTCTCGAACGTCACGATGACGGGGGAAGAATTTTTCAGGGCCTCCTTATTGACAAACGCACGGACAACATCGGAAGGTTTCGTCTGTAATTTGCCCATGAGCACTTCGCCGGTCGTGCCGTCGATAGAGATGAAATCCCCCTGCTTGATGACCGTTCCGCCGACGCTCATCGTCCGCGAGGAATAGCTGATGTCGAGCGCGCCGCAGCCTGCCACGCACACTTTGCCCATCTGCCGCGCGACAAGCGCCGCATGGGATGTCATGCCGCCGCGTGCGGTGAGAATGCCCTCGGCAGCGTCCATCCCCTTGATGTCCTCGGGAGATGTCTCGACCCGCACGAGAATCACCTGCTCGCCCCTTTTCCTCCATTCCTCAGCGTCGCGGGCGGTGAACACGGCCTTACCTGTGGCAGCCCCGGGGCCGGCGTTGAGTCCTTTCGCCAGAAGCCGGCCGTGCTTCATCGCTTCCTGCTTTTCCTCCACATCGAATATCGGCCGGAGAAGCTGGTTGAGCTGTTCAGGTTCGATCCGCATGATCGCCTCTTCCGGTTTGATGAGCCCTTCCTTCACCATGTCGACCGCAATGCGCAGCGCCGCGAACCCCGTCCGCTTCCCTGTTCGCGTCTGAAGCATGTAGAGCTTCCCCTGTTCGATCGTGAATTCGGTGTCCTGCATTTCCCGGTAATGCCGCTCAAGAACTTTCCGTACGTTGAGGAGCTGCTTGTGGATTTTTGGATAGCGGTCCGCGAGAGAATTGATGGCGAGAGGCGTGCGGATGCCCGCTACGACATCTTCACCCTGTGCGTTGAAGAGAAATTCCCCGTAGAATTCATTCTCGCCGTTGGAGGGATTCCTCGTGAACGCGACACCCGTGCCTGATTCCTCTCCCATGTTCCCAAACACCATCGCCTGGATGTTCACTGCGGTCCCCCAGGTTGCGGGAATGCCATTGAGTTTTCGATACGCGATCGCGCGGGCGTTCATCCATGAACGGAAGACCGCGCTGATCGCCCCCCAGAGCTGTTCCATCGGATCCTGGGGAAAACCGACCCCAAGCCGCCGGCGGATCTCTTCCTGAAAGAGCTTGACAAGATCGCGCAGATCGGAAACCGTGAGGTCGGTGTCATGTTCAATGCCTCGTTCACGTTTCTTTTGCTCGATGATGACTTCGAACGGATCGCGTTCGTCGTCCGTCTTCGCCTTCAGCCCAAGGACAACATCGCCGTACATCTGGATCAACCGGCGATAGGAATCGAACGCAAACCGCTCATTGCCCGAGCGTTCGATGATGCCGCGGATCGTGTTATCGTTGAGCCCGAGATTGAGAATGGTGTCCATCATCCCCGGCATCGATGCCGGCGCCCCGGAGCGGACCGAGACCAACAGCGGATTTCTGACGTCACCAAACTTTTTTCCAGTGAGCTTTTCGACCTTTTTCATCGCCTTGATCACCCCGGCCGAAAAATTCGCAGGGTACTTTCCTTTGTGCTCAAAATAGTAGTGGCACATCTCCGTCGAGATAGTAAACCCCGGAGGGACCGGAAGCCCGATATTCGTCATCTCGGCCAGATTGGCCCCCTTACCGCCAAGGAGTTGTTTCATTTGGGCGGCGCCATCAGCACTGCCGCCGCCAAAAGAATAGATGAATCGTCCTTTCATAATTAACCTCTGAGAACCTTTTATTTTCGTGTTAAGTGAATTGATGACATCAGTGAAGCCAAAATGTTTTTGCTGCACGGGTTCTCCGGATCGGTCATGCGCTCGGGATGCCACTGAACGAGGAGGAAAAACTGTTCCTCGGCGGGCGCAATCAATTCGAGCGCCTCGATGATCCCATCGGCCGACCGGGCAACAGCCTTGAGTCCGCTCCCGAGACCGAGTGCCGCCTGATGATGACTCGTGTTCGTGTTGCCGGAGATGCCGCCAACGATCGAACACAGGTCACTCGCTGGTTCGAGAACGATGTCGTGCCGCCGTTCGGCATCCTTATCGCTGCGATGATTCGAGAATCCGGCCGACTCCAAGTCCGGAATCAGCGTTCCGCCGAGGTGAACATTGACGAGCTGCAGGCCGCGGCAGATGCCCAGGAGCGGGAGCTTCTCACGGATCACACGGTCGACCACATTCCGCTCAAAATCATCCCTTCGACGATCGATATCGATGATCCTCGGATCATCGGTGGGTCCGCCGTACAACGTCGGATCGACGTCGTGCCCTCCGGACAGGACGACGGCATCGCACGCATCCAAAGCGGTGAGATTATCAAGCCGGTACGACAGGGTGAGGCACTTGATGTCGGATCCGCCCCGGGCGAGCCAATCAAAGTATTTCCTGAACTTGTGCTCCGAGCCCAACGTATCGGTCATGCCAATGGTCATCATGACGCCCGTCGAAAAACAGCATCGATCGATTCATGGAGGAGCGCCCGTCCTTCGACGATCTCCATTTCGATTTCCAGAAAACAAAATTTCCCACCGCAGCGAGCGGCGTCAAGCGACAGTGAACGGAGCTTGACGGCGTCTTTTTCCGTCGTCACGAGATATTGCTGCGGATTTCCTTCATAGAGTTTCATGATCCCTTCCAGGTCTTTCGCTGTATACCCATGGTGATCTCTGAATGTGACAAATTGATTGATCCGCACTCCTGCAGACTCGAGCGCTCTTCTGAACGATTCCGGGTTACCGATTCCGCAGAATGCCATACATGAGCTCCCCCGCATCTCCTCCAGCGTACGCCGGCTCTTCTCGAGGAGGCTTCTGAACAGGATCGGCCTGGCCGCCGCGGAGACCACGGGAGCGGATGTATATTTCTTCAGCTGCGCCGGTACGTCGTCGCGTGACCTCGGGCCGGAGATAACCACCAGATCGGCGCGGCCCAGCTCCTGCATCGGCTCGCGCCGCAGCCCGGCCGGCAGCATCGGAAGATCCTGGAGCGATTCGGCTCCGTTGACCATAACGACATCGAGATCCCTCTCGAGGGAGCGGTGTTGAAACCCGTCGTCAAGAACGATCACTTCAACGCCGTACTTTTCAACTGATTCCCGCGCTGCGCGGAGACGCCGTTCATCGACGATGACGACCGCCTCAGGAAATTTTTCCGCGATCTGAAACGGCTCGTCGCCGGCGTCGCTCCGGTTCACCAACATCGAACCCCCATCCGAAACCACAACGAGGCCTCTAGACTTTCGCTTGTAGCCGCGGCTGATGACGGCCACTCTTTTCTTCCTCGCGAGCAAATATCTGACGAGATATTCCACAAACGGCGTCTTGCCCGTCCCGCCCGCCGTCATGTTTCCGACGGAGATGACCGGGACATCGACCTTCCGGGAGTGGAAGAGCTGCATGTCATAGCACCGGTTCCTGAGCCAGACGATCGCTCCATAGAGTTTGGAGAGCGGCAGCAGAGCTATCGAGACGATCTCCAACGCGATCGGATCATATTGTTGACAATATTGCTTTGGCCACCCGTTCGGAAGCGCCCGGCGTGCCGAGGCGATCCCTGATGACGCTGAGTGCCGCCGAGATCTCGGTGCGACGCTCCGCCGAACCGAGGAGCATCATCGCCTGTTCCGAAAGATTCTGGGGAGTCACCTTTGATTGAATCAACTCAGCGACGATGCGCTTGCCCGCCACGATGTTCACGAGCGCGATGTCCCTGATGCGCACGAGCATTCTTCCGATGAGATAGGTCAACCACGATGTTTTATAGACGACGACCATCGGTGTCTGATAAAAGCCCGTTTCAAGCGTTGCGGTCCCGGAGGTCACGAGAGCGACATCGGAATTCTTCATGACGTCGTAGGTGGCGTTCTGGATCAGCTTCACGGGGAAATCGCCCCGCACGAACGACCTGAGGTAGTCCATCTCAAGAGAGGAGGACACTCCAACGGCCGTCTGCACACCGGTCTGTCGGTGAAGGATACGCGCCGCTCCGAGCATCGCCGGGAAGATACGTTCAACTTCCTGCCGCCGGCTTCCCGGGAACAACCCGACGATCTTCTTTTGTTCATCAAGTCCCCAACGCTTACAGAAATCCGCGCGGCCTTGCGGTTCGGTGAGCACTTCAAGGAGCGGATGTCCGACAAATTCAACATCGATACCTTCGTTTCGATAAATTTCCGCCTCGAACGGAAAGACCACCAGCATCTTGTCGATCAGTCCTTTCATCTTTCGGACTCTCCCCCGGTTCCAGGCCCAGACCTGAGGGCTTATGTAATAGAGGATGCGAATCCCCTCTCTGCGAGCCGCCTGTGCAAATCGCAGATTGAAACCGGGATAATCGATCAGCAGCAGAACATCGGGCCTGCGCGCTTTCAACAGCGCTTCGAGCGTCCGCTGAACCGACCTGATGAGCGGGAGGTGCTGGATCACTTCCCAAAAGCCCATGAACGCAAGCTCCCGGATATGGTAGATGAGATGCATCCCGGCGGCCTGCATCTTGTCGCCGCCGATCCCGAAGATATCGCAGCCGGGAGCTCGCTTCTTTATTTCCCGAACCACGCCTGAGCCGTGCAGATCACCGGACGCTTCTCCGGCAACGATCATGATCCGCATCCGTTATCCTCTCAATTCTCCGAGGATCACCAGAAAAAAGGTGAGGAGGCCGATCGCCTGCAGCGTCCGCTTCTCGGATATCAACCCGCGCTTCCAATCAAGCGGCGGCTGGTCGTGCATGCCGGCCGCATACGGCGTGAACGTCGGAACGAACCTCGGCACGGCAGCACAATATTTGGTAAAATGTTCGCCGAATGTGTTCGACAGATATTCCTCTTCGAGGCTGACGATCAGCGAATACTGAAACAGAAAATACGCCAGAGCGATGAGCGGGAGCCAGGGGAAGATCGCGTTCGCCATCACTCCGACGCCGAAATAGAGGAGCATATTCCCGACATAGAGCGGATTGCGGACGTACGCAAACGGGCCTGTCGTTATGAGAAACGTCCCGCCGACGTGACCGGTGGTCCGCGTCTCGCTCCCAGCGATCGCCACACCCCACAGGCGCAGGAACTCTCCAAACGAGATGATGCAAAATCCGATGATGACGCTTTCGACCGAGGGGTGCGCAAAATAAATCATGACAATGAGAAACGGTAGTGGCGTATAGCTGCGATACCGGAAGAGCCGTTGACGGAAATCCATGAAGCTGCCGGTTCACCCGCCGATGAAGACATCGCGGCGCGCGAGTTCCGCCCGACGTCGTTTGTGCAATCCTGCGATCGAACCATCGGGTCGTTTGTTCGCAAGAACCTGCTGCAGCCGCTGCGTGACGTCGGCGAACGTGCGGTATTCGTAGAACGAGATATTCTCCTCGCGGCAATATCTCAGAAGATCATCTTTCGCGAAAACGACATCGGCATAGCGTGCGGGGCACCGGTCGGAATATCCTTCGCCGATGTACAGGATGAGATCATCATCGGCCGACATCGTCAGGAGGTGATTCCTCTTGCAGCAGGCGCATCGGCTGCATGTTTCATCACGATAGGGAAAGGTCGGCTCGAATCTCACTTTGCCCGTCGATTCTTCCGCAACGAACTGGAGGACGTTGGCGAAAAACGGGACATCCCCAACGCCGTGACGGTTGAGAATCCGCCGGATGTAGTAATCCATCCCGTCGCTGACGATATAGCAGACAAGACCGGCATCGCGATAGTAACGGACAAAATCGATGAACGTCCGGTCAATTTCCTGCTCGTCGAGAAATCTGTTGAGCTCATCCCGGTGAACCGTGCCGCACGCCTCGCACTCATTCCGGAAACACTGGACGGCCGAAATGGTTCCGTCCCGGTATTCCTGGACGATCTCTTTGCACCTCTCTCCGCCAAATCGCTCGAACATGGCATCTCCGACGTCCTGCCGGGTTATCGTTCCGTCAAAATCCGAAAAAATTCTGATCACTGCGGCGGCCGATGATTAATTCGTCACGGTGGCCGAACGCACGCGCGATTCCTCGTTGAACCGGACGGTCACGATTTTCGACACGCCCTCTTCCTCCATCGTCACGCCGTACAGCGCGTGGGCAGCCTCCATCGTCCGTTTGTTATGGGTCACAACGATAAATTGCGTGTTATCTGAAAACTTCTTCAGGATTCGTGTGTAGCGGTCGATGTTGGAATCGTCGAGCGGGGCATCCACCTCATCGAGGATGCAGAAGGGGCTCGGTTTCACGAGGTAGATCGCAAAGAGCAACGCGATGGCCGTAAGGGTTTTCTCACCGCCGGAGAGGAGGTCGATCGAGGTCGGCCGTTTGCCGCGGGGCTTGGCGATGATCTCAATATTTGCTTCGAGGGGATCGATCCCTTCTTCGATCTTCAGATCACACTCGTCGCCCTCCTGGAACAATTCCTTGAATATCGTAATGAAATTTTCCCGGATCTTACCGAACGTCTCGGAAAACATCCTCTGTGCCGTCGCATTGATTTCATCGATCGTGCTCAAAAGTGTCTTCTCGGCCTCAAGAAGATCATCGCGCTGCTGGGTGAGGAACGTGAGCCGTTCGCTTTCGGTTGTAAATTCGTCGAACGCCGCAAAATTGATCGCGCCGAGGATCCTGATCCGGTCCTTGAGGTTCCTGACCTCGTCGCGCAGGTGGGCAAAATCGACAAATTCGTCATCGGGATACGTCTTAAGCTGAAGCTCGATCTCAAATTCTTCCTCCGCGCGAAGGCGGACGTGTTCGATCGCCGACTTGAGTTCCGCAATTTTCATCTCCAGATCATGCGTGATGGAAAGGGCATCGTCATGCAGCCGGCGCTCGTCTTTGATCTTCAGCTCGATCTCATGGAGCTCGTTGCGTCGGGTTGAATACTGGCTCTCCACCTCACGCTTCACCGTTTCAAGCCGTTCGAACTCACTGCGCAAGCCGGTGAGGTCCTGCGTAAACGAGACGCCGTCGGCCGTCAACCGGCCGATCTCGTCGTCTGCCCGGGAAATTTCCTGATCTCTTCTCTCCAGCGTCAGGCGGATATCGTCGATCCGCGCAGCTGCGCGCTCGATGTCCCGCCCGATGTTACGGATGTCGCCCTGCAGGGTAACAACCTTGATCTCAAGTTCGCTCACAGCCTTCGTGCGGTCCAAAGCCTGGATCTCGGCCGTTTCAAGTTCGCGCAGCGCTCCGGAGATTTTCGCGTCCTGTTCCGCCTTGAGCTGTTCAAGTCCGACGAGATCTTCTCCGGATCTCGCGTGCTCGAGCTCCAGTGATGCGATCTCTTCTTCGATGATCAGCACGTCTGCCTGGTTGCGTTCGACGCCGTCGTTCGCGCGTTTTTTCTCGAATTCAAGCTGCGCGATCCGCATCTCGATCGCCGTCATTTCCTTTTCGACGCTCTTCACTTTCACCGAGTACGGCTTGAGATCGAGCGCTTCATGATGCTGGGTGAGATTCCTGACCTGATGCATCGTCTGCTCCAACGACCGTTCGTGCTGAATCAACTCACCTTCAAGCTCGCTGATCTGTTCTCGTTTCCCGATCAATCCCCCCTCGTCGAGGCGGTAGCTGCCTCCGCGGAGGAGGCCGCCGCTCCCGAGAATATGCCCGTCGCGTGTAACGCACCGAACCCCGGCGATAGATGAAAGAAGTCCTTGTGCATCCTCCAGGGATTCGACGATCGCGACATCCTGAAGAAGGAAGGCCATCAGCGGCCGGTATTGTTCTTCGCATTCGATCACGTCGGACGCCCAGACGCCGCCGGCTGATCTGACGCGTCCGCGGCGCACAACTTTTGGAATCCAGTCGAGGCAGAGGAACGTCGCCTTCCCCTTCTCCGTCCTGCTGAGTTCGGCCACAGCTTCGTGGCCTTCTTCGACCCGGTTCACGACCAGGCAACCGGCAAGCTCACCCAGAGCGGCTTCAACGGCCTTGCGATATTGTTCCTTTGCCTGAACGATCTCGGCCACGGTGGCAAGCTTTCGTTGTTTCCAGTGATCGCTGGCGAGAAGATATCTAACGCCCTCTGAGTATCCCTCATTGCTCTCAATCATTTTCTTGAGGAAATCGATTTTCGATTTTCGCCGCTCCACATCGTTCCTCACGTTGAGGGATTGATGCTGCAGCTCCTCGATCTTGTCTTTAAGTCCCTTTTTTTGTTTCTCTGCCTCAAAGAATTCGCTCTCGGCAGCAACGAATTGCCGTCGGAGTTCACGGTCCTGGAGCGTCAGGTCGGCAATCTGTTCCTGATTCCTGCGGATGTCGCTCTCGTAGTGCGTGGTATCTTCGACGGATCGTTCACAGCGGCCGCGGAGGTTGTCGATTCGCGCCTTCACTCGTTCCTGCTCGCCGCGTTTTTCAACGATGTCATGGGCGAGTTTCAGGACTGCATCTTTCAACGTTTGAACCTGGACTTTCGCCAGCTCGAGCCGGCGAGCCGCAGCCCGGGCTTCCCCGGTCGCCGCCGTGTAAGCTGATTCAACCGTCCTGTGTGCATCGGTGAGCTCGTTTTCCCGGACGAGGAATGTCGCCCTCTCTTGCGTCAGCACTGCGGATTGCGAGTGAAGGTCCTGCTTTTCATGCTCGTAGCGTTCGATGTTCGAGCGGAGAGAGTTCAGTCGTTCGTTCGCCACAAGCATCTTTTCTTCAATGCGGCGGATGAGTTCGAATTGGGATGACGAGGAACGTTGGGCCTCGCGAAGCTGTCCTTCGATCTCCTGAAGACCGGACCTCAGCTCCTCGACTTTCTCCTCCTGCCGTCTGAGCGCTTCGTCGATGACAGATTTATCGCTCTGCGCGAGCTGGAATTTCTCCTCGAACGGTCTGAGCTTGTCATGATTGTAGGCATATTCGCGTTCAAGGAGATCGATCTCAAGCGCTTTGAGTCTTGTCGAGACGTCATTGTATTGTTCCGCCTTTTTGGCCTGGCGTTCAAGGGAGTTCACCGTCTTTTGTATTTCCTTGACGATATCATTGACGCGTTCGAGGTCCTTCTGGACCTCTTCAAGTTTGCGGATAGCGGCCTTGCGGCGGTGTTTGTATTTTGTCACGCCGGCGGCTTCCTCGAACAATTTCCGGCGCTCATCGGTTTTGTCGCTGAGGATGCTTTCCACCATTTTGAGCTCGATGACCGAATACGCGTCGCTCCCCATGCCGGTGTCCATAAAGAGATCGAGGATATCCTTCAACCGGCACGGGACCTTGTTGAGAAGGTACTCGCTCTCACCGGAACGGAACACGCGGCGGGTGATCGTGACTTCGGAATACTCGGTCGGAAGAATCCCTTTCGTGTTCTCAATGGACAGCGAAACTTCCGCCAGCCCCAATGGTTTGCGATTTTTCGTTCCGTTGAAAATAACATCTTCCATCTTATCGCTGCGGAGGGTGCTGTATCTCTGCTCGCCGAGCGCCCACCGGATGGCATCAACGATGTTGGTTTTGCCGCACCCGTTCGGTCCGACAATGGCCGTCACGCCCGAATCAAAATTAACATTGATCCGCTGCGCGAACGACTTAAATCCTATGACCTCGATTTTCGAGAGATACATACCGGACGATCACATTGAAGTCTTGAACGCGTGCATCATGTATTTCAGATAGACCGACGTGGATTGCGTATAATCGATGTATCCGTAAAACGCGGCGCTGATGACAATCAACACCAGAATCCCGACCGCATAGACCTTGGCCGGAACTACATCATAAATGATGGAGACCCCTTTCAGCAGTCTGAAGAGAACCCAGATGCTGATGATCACAATAAAGCCAAAAATCGGGAGAATGTAAAATGAACTATCGAGCAGTCGATACAGGATCATGACGATGGGGATGAGCACGATGTAGGGAAGAAGCGACCACATCGTCACGGAGAACGCATGGTAAAAATAGACGCGTGTCCGCACCATCATTGAAAAGATCCTCACGAAGACGCTCAGAAACAGGAGCAACCCTCCGAACAAGCCGGTCATAACGAAGATGAATCGAAACGGACTCCAGATGAGCTGGACGAACCACTCCTTGATCTGGTCCGACATCACCTGATTCAGCAGATTGTCGAGGAACATGCTGTGGCGATAATACGTCAGCACGCTCGAGAGGAGGATCGACCAGGTCATCGAAATGATCAGGGCCAGAAACACGGAATGGCCGTAGGTGAGGATGCGCTGGTCCCTCACGTCGGCAAAAAAATTGTAGGTCCGGAACATCGAACGGTTCACGGCATCGCGAAAGCGCCGATTACCGTTGTAGATGAATGCGAGCGAGATGAGAGCCACAAGACCCGCGAGGACATAGATGATTGGCGCACTCGAAGCATAATTGCCGATCGGGAGCGCCTGAACCTTCTCGCCGTTGAACATGGCGCGCACCACATCGAAGGCGATCCGCTTTTCACGCTCATAACCGACGATCCCCATCGTCTTCAGGTACGGATCGTGTGAGTGCGTGGTCACCGAGGGGCGGTCGGTTCTCCAATCATTGAACGACCAGAGAACGCCCCCGGCGATCTTTGACTCCCTGATGACGTCAAAGTGCTGCATCGCGCTTCGTGCCTGCGCCTCCATCGAGAGCGGATCGCTGTAGCCATTCCTGTTGCCAGGTTCCACTTCGACTCCGTAGCGCGCCACGACGATCGGCTTTTCCGGAAAGCGGGATTTCAATTGTTTGAGCGTCTCACGCAGTTCCTTCGGGTCGCCGCTGTCGTGGTTAAACCCGATCATGTCCGTGTATTCAAAACAGGTATCGTTCAGATACCCCGTCGCAAAATACACAGAGCGATGATCAGTGGAGTGGATGATGTTTCGCATCGAATTCAGAAAATCACACGACACCGGAGACCCGGTTTCGAATCCGTCGCCGATACCCCACGCGATGACGGAGACATGATTCTTGTCGCGCCCGACCATTTCCCTGACATAGGTCGCCGCAAGATCCTGATAGTAATCGCGCGAGAGGATCTCTGCCGGCACGCCGACAAACGGGATCTCTTCCATCACCATCAGACCATAACGGTCACAGAGATTGAGGATGTACGGGTGCGGCGGACACGGAAACCGGACAAGATTGGCTCCAAGTGTTTTTATCGAAGCAATATCCCGCTCCAGGGCCTCGTACGTCATCGCAGAAGCGAACGTTGCGTGGTCTTCGTGCCACAACAACCCTTTAAGCGGCGTCAGCTTGCCGTTGACATACAATCGCCCGTCCTTCCATCGCATATCTCTTAACCCGACATCCAGACTGTATTCATCAACGACGGTGACCTCTTTGTTGACGATGCGGACGATCTGACATTTGAAGACATACAAACTCGAGGTGTCCGGTGACGGCGACCAGAATCGAGGGGAGGCGATCACAACCTCCGCACGCGCGGCGACGCTCTTGTTCGGCTGTGGCACGACGGACGAGATTCCGCTCCGCCCTGCCGGTTCGCCGCTGAGCTTATCGAACGCCTCGACCTGAAAGCCGAGCAGGGCTCCCGGTTCAGACTTGATGCCCGATCCACGGTCGGTGATCGTACATTCCACCGGCACCTTTGTCGATTTGCTCTCGACAGTCGGCTCCGATCCGGCATCAACGTCTTCGATGTATAATTTTGGCGTGGCAAGGATATAGATGTCACGGAAAATGCCGCCGTATGTTCTCCAGCCGCCTGCCTGCTGGCGGATCGGAAGGGTTGTGGTCGGCGTGAGCTCGTTATCGACAACGATCTTGATTGCGTTCTCTTTCCCCATCTGTATGATGTTCACGGGTATCTGCACGACGAACGACGCATAACCACCCTGATGCCGCGCAACGAAGCTGCCGTTGATGCTGATTTCGCTCTGGTGATTGACACCGTAGACCACGAGCGAAAACGAATACTGATCGAGCATCTCCGCCTTCATCTCGAATTTCCGTGTAAAAACGACCTTTCCTTTGAAATCGTACGCGCTTGGCACCGACACGGCGTTCCATTCCTTCCCGTCGAGCGAGTATTGCCATGTTCCGGCAAGATCAATCTTTTGACGCGTCGGAGAATCCGGAAACATCGCGGCATCGGGGCCAGTCCGAGTCGGCTGACCGTTCTCGTAGAATTTTACCTGGGGGAAACCTGCATTCGAGAGGAGAGCACTGAATGCAGCAACTTTGAGGCTTTGGAGTGCGAGCTGTCGAAATTTATTCGCGATAATGATAAGCCTACAATATTTTAAGAGGACTATGTGAAAATCAGCCCATTTTACCGGGCTATCCTCTCAAATATACTAAAAACGAAACGCGAAAGCAATGAAAATATTAAGGTTTCGGGGATTTTTTGCATGAAAAGGATGAAGGATGGGAGGGAAGGAAAGTGGGTATTGAGGGTGGAGGCAGAGGGTTTTGGGGGCGATGTTCGATGTTCGATTTTAGATTTTTGTGATTCGGGGTTTGGATTTCGAATTGCGGATTTCGAATTCGCTGGCCGGCATGATTGGTAACGGCAAAGCCCGAGCCTTTTTTAATTTTTAATTAATCTTAGAAGTCTCTCCGCTGAAAGAACACCTACCTCCCTGCCTCCACCCCTGCCTGTACGATCGACATGAATGCCTCCGACTTCAGGCTCGCTCCGCCAATAAGTCCGCCGTCGATATCCGATTGCGCGAGGAGAGATGAGGCGTTCTGTGCATTCATGCTGCCGCCGTATTGGATAATCAATTTCTCGGCGAGATTCCATGACGTCAGCTGGCTCACAATCTTGCGAATAAGTCTATGCACCTGATTGGCCTGATCGGGGGTGGCGTTTTTGCCGGTACCGATCGCCCAGACCGGCTCATAGGCGATGATGACCTTTTCGATCTGAGAAGAATCGAGCTCGTGCAAGACACCCTTCACCTGGGTTGTGATCACCGTATCGGTAATTTCGGATTCACGCTCTTCGAGTGTTTCGCCGACGCAGATGATCGGCCTCAGGCCGGTCTGGAGAGCTTTCTTCACTTTGGCGTTGACCAGATCATTCGTTTCCTTGAAGTATTGTCGACGTTCAGAGTGGCCGAGAACGACATAGTCACAGCCGATCGCCTTCAGCATCTTTGCAGAGATCTCACCGGTATAGGCGCCGTCATCGTGCTGCGACATGTTCTGAGCCCCAAGCTTCATCGGAGAATCCTTCATCAGCGTCTTCGCAACGACAAGAGAGGTGTACGGCGGACAGAGAATAACATCCACCTCGTTCCTGAAATCCCTCAATCGCTCCCTCAGCCCGTCGATGAGCTCTGCGGTCTCGTGGATATCCTTGTTCATCTTCCAATTTCCGGCTATGACTTTACGTCGCATCTCGATCTCCTATAAGATTTCGCGTCACAAAGTGATCCCGTTGGGACGTGAAATTGTTTTCATTTGGCCAGGCGTTCTTTGAGAATAGTATTTACCAGTCCGGGGTTTGCTTTTCCATTCGTCGCCTTCATCACCTCTCCAACAAAGAACCCGAAGACCTTCTCATTTCCTGATTGATATTTTTGCACCTGAGCAGGGTTGTTGCCGATCACCTCACTCACAATCTTCTCGAGCGCGGATCGATCCGACAGCTGCACAAGCCCCTTCCTCTCGACGATCTTCCCCGGATCTTCATTCGATCGAAGCATCTCTGTATAGACTTCCTTCGCTATCTTCGTGCTGATCGTTCCGTCGCTGATGAGACGAATTATTCCTGCGAGATTAGCGGGCGACACAGGGAATTGATGGATGCCGATTTTCCTTTCACTGACGACGCGCAGTACTTCGGTCATGACCCAGTTGCTCACGGACTTCATCTTGTCCCGCTCTTCGCTGCCGAGCGCGTGAAGCGTCTCCTCATAATAATCAGCATATCCCTTTTCCGACGTCAATACATCGGCATCGTATCTCGGCAATCCGTGCTCACGGACGAATCTATCGCGCCGCGCCGTCGGATGTTCCGGCAGCTTCTTCCCCACGCTGAGTATCCAATCCCGCGAAACGTCGACCGGCACGAGATCGGGCTCGGGAAAATACCGATAATCATGCGCCTCCTCCTTGCTCCGCATCGGGTGCGCGGCATTCTGGTTCGCGTCCCAAAGCAGCGTCTCCTGCACCACCCGCTCGCCGGCCTCGAGCAGCTGTTTTTGCCTTTTGATCTCAAATTCCACGGCCCGTTCGACGTTGCGGAACGAATTCATATTCTTGACCTCCGTCTTGGCGCCGAATCGCGTGTCACCCTGTTTTCTCACCGAAACGTTTGCATCGCATCGCAAGCTTCCTTCCTCCATGTTTCCGTCACAGATGCCAAGGAAGGTGACGATTTGCCGAATTTTGTAGAGAAAGAGGTACGCTTCCTTCGGCGAGCGCAATTCCGGCTCACTCACGATTTCGATGAGCGGAACACCGCACCGGTTGAGATCGACGAGCGTGTCTGCATCGACGTCGTGAATCGATTTCCCGGCATCCTCTTCCATGTGGATTCGCGTGATGCCGATTCGCTTTCGTGAACCGTCGTCAAGATCGATCTCCACATATCCGCCCGCGCATATCGGTTCCTCATACTGCGAGATCTGGTATCCTTTCGGAAGATCGGGATAAAAATAGTTTTTTCTTGCGAAGATGGACCGATGCGCAACGCGACAATTCGTTGCAAGTCCGATCTTCAGAATATATTCGACAATCTTCTTGTTGAGAACCGGCAGCGCGCCGGGCAGGCCGAGGCATATCGGACAAACATTTGTGTTCGGATCGCTTCCGAACGTCGTCGCGCATCCGCAGAACGCCTTGGACTCGGTGAGAAGCTGTGCATGAACCTCCAACCCGACGACAGGCTCGTATGCGTCGCTTTGTTTCAATCCTTGTTGCCCAGGATGGATGTTCTGATCGCTTCCATTTGTTTGAGATGGTTGACATCATGCCCGGCGAGCATGTGCACCATCCGCTCGACGGTCTCTTTACCTCTCTCGCTGTGGATACCGTAGCGCTGCAATTCCCCTGACGACAGCACGCCGATGAGGGAAAGATGCGATTGCCTCAAGGCCTCGAAAAGATTCAGCTTTTCCTTGAAATCCATTTCATCGTAATGGAGATGTGCAGCCCATCGATCCTGATCGTAGGCTTGAAGCGGAGATCCGGGCTCCGCGATGGCCTTCCGAATCCGGAAACCCATTGCCCACTCGGCGTCGCAGAGGTGCGCGACCAGCTGGGCAAGAGACCATCTCCCCTTCGCCGGAGGCGTGTGAAGCTGGCCGCGGGTCAAACCGCGTGTCAGCCTCCGGAGATGAGCTGGAGTGCCCGCGTAAATTTTCATCGGATCCTTGCCGATGAGATTTCCAAGAATTCGCCTGCTGTAGGCATCCCTGATGCCGCGAACGGTCTTGACTTTTCTTATCAACATGCAGGATCGGTCTCGATGTCGGTTTTCAGGTTCGAATTGTCTGGGTGACTTTCTCCGCGGCTTCCTGCAGACTCCCGGCAACGGCGAAATTCAATCCTGAATGGGCCAGAATTTCGCGCGCCTCCTTCGCGTTCGTCCCTTCGAGACGCACGACGACCGGAACGGCCACATGGACATTCTTCGCCGCTTCGACGATGCCGTTCGCAACCCGGTCACAGCGAACGATGCCGCCGAAAATATTGACGAGGATCGCGCGGACATTCTTGTCGGAGAGGATGATCTTGAAACCGTTTGAGACCGTTTCCACGTTCGCGCCGCCGCCGACATCGAGGAAATTCGCCGGCTCACCTCCGGCCAGCTTGATAATGTCCATCGTCCCCATCGCCAGGCCGGCGCCGTTCACCATGCATCCGACATTGCCGTCCAGCTTGATGTAATTGAGATTGTATTTTGACGCCTGAATTTCCAGCGGATCCTCCTCATCGACATCGCGCATGGCGAGGACGTCCGCATGGCGATAGAGAGCATTGTCGTCAAAATTCATCTTCGCGTCGAGCGCCAGAACATCTCCGTCCGTGGTCAGCACAAGCGGATTGATCTCCGCCAGCGATGCATCCGACTCATCGTACGCACGATAGAGGGCTTTGAGGAATTTTACCCCGTTCTTGAACGCGTCCCCGCTCAGACCGAGTCCGAACGCAAGCTTCCGCGCCTGAAAATCCCGAAAGCCGATCGTCGGGTTGACATATTCCTTCAGAATTTTTTCTGGCGTCTCTGCCGCGACCTTTTCGATCTCGACTCCTCCCTCCGTCGAAGCCATGACGACGTTTTGCGACCGGGCACGGTCGAGCGTGATGCCGACATAGAGCTCATGTGCGATCGAAATCCCCTGTTCTATGAGGAGCCGTTTGACAACCTTCCCCTCGGGCCCTGTCTGGTGTGTCACAAGGGTCATCCCGAGAATCTGTGTGGCGTACTGGCGAACTTCGTCGATACTCTTGGCGACTTTTACGCCACCTCCCTTCCCTCTGCCGCCGGCGTGGATCTGTGCCTTGACGACCCAGACATTTCCGCCGAGCGATTGTGCGGCCTTCACTGCCTCATCAACCGAAAAAGCGACGTGCCCGTCGGGAACCGGAACTCCGAATTTTCTTAAGATTTCTTTTCCCTGATACTCGTGTATTTTCATCTATGTTCCGTATGTCCTATGGAGGGTTGGGGGGTGGGGTTCGTGGTTTGGGGTTTGTGTTTCAAGTTTCTTGTTTCAAGTCGCATCTCAAACCTCAAACCTGAAACCTCAAACCTGAAACCGCAAACCTGAAACCTCAAATCTCAAACCGCAAATCTCAAACCGCCAACCGCTATTTGACTTTCGTCGCAATGGATTTCGCCTGCGTGAACAGGCCGAGGTAATCCTGCCCGCCGGCTTTCGAATCGGTACCGCTCATGTTGAAGCCGCCGAACGGATGCGCCCCAACCATCGCGCCGGTGCACTTGCGATTGAGATAGAGATTGCCGCAGTGAAACTCAACCTTTGCCTGATCGAGCTTTTTCTTGTTCTTTGAATAAACTCCGCCGGTGAGGCCAAATTCAGTATTGTTGGCGATTTCAATCGCGTGATCGAAACCGCTTGCCTTGATGACCGCCAGAACTGGTCCGAAGATCTCCTGTTGCGCGATCGTCGCCCTGGGATCGACATCAGCAATGACTGTCGGGCGGATGAAATAGCCGCCTTCCGGCGCACGAATGCCTCCGGCGATCAGGCGGCCGCCCTCCTGCTGTCCGATCTCAATGTAACGAAGAATGCTCTCCATCGAACGCTGGTTGATGACAGGTCCCATATAGTTGCTCATCTCCTTCGCCGGACCGATCGTGATCGATTCAACACGCTTTTTCAACAGCTCGACAAATCGATCATAAATCTTTTCATCGACGATGACGCGGGAACAGGCCGAGCATTTTTGACCCTGAAAACCGAAGGCAGAAACGGTCACTCCAGCCACTGCTTCATCGACATTTGTCTCGTGATCGACGATGATGGAATCCTTTCCTCCCATCTCTGCGACGACACGCTTGAGCCATATCTGGCCCGGCGCCACTTTCGCACCCTCACTGTTGATATGGATGCCGACTTCCTTCGATCCCGTGAACGCGATGAATCTCGTTCGCGGATGAGTGACCAGCGTATCGCCGACCGCAGCGCCCGGACCGGCGACAAAATTGATGACACCTTTTGGAAGTCCGGCCTCCTCCATGACCTCCATGAATTTGTACCCGATCAACGGTGAATCACTTGAAGGCTTCAGGACGACGCAGTTGCCGGTGACAATCGCGGCGGTGGTCATTCCGGCAAGGATCGCGAACGGGAAATTCCATGGCGGGATGACCACGCCGACTCCGAGAGGCAGGTACGCCAGTTCATCTTTTTCACCCGGCAGCTGCACGGCTGGCTTGATCGCGGCGTAGCGCAGCATCTCGCGCCCGTAGAACTCCAAAAAATCAATCGCTTCGGCCGTGTCGGCATCCGCTTCGATGAACGACTTTCCGACTTCGAGGATCATCGCCGCGTTCAGCTCGAACCGCCGGCTGCGCATGATCTTCGCGCCTTTGAACAAAAGCGCGGCACGCTTATCTGCCGGCACCCTCCGCCATGAGTCGAAGGCCTTCCACGCCGCGTCGAGCGCCTTCACCGCATCAGCGGAACTTCCTTTTTGGAAGATCCCGACGATCTGGCTGGGATTTGAAGGGTTGATCGAATTGAATTTTTCCTGCGCGACCGCACGCTCGCCGCCGATGATGTTCGGATATTCTTGGCCAAACTGAGCTTCGAGTTTCGCGATCTCTTTTTCCTGAAGCTTGCGACTGTTCCCCGTAGCCCAGTTGGTGTATGGTTCATTTTTGAATTTGGGGATTTGCATGAAAGGTTTCCTTTGTTGATGTAACAATAAGCGAAAAAAATATCAAACAACTAACACTGCATCATTCGATCATTTAAATTCTCCTGTGTACTCAAAACCATGGAGCCGCCCTGTATTATCTAAAATACATGTGACCGTACCTAAATTTATCTGAGATGTTGCCATAAAAACCACTGAATCGGGAGCCACTGCTCTCAGTATATATGAGCCATTGTCATTGATCGCAATACGAGAGGGAATAGTAAAATTGCTGTATGACCCACCACCACCACCCATGGTGGTTGGACGTATTTTATACTGATATGCATTTGCGGCGAGATTGTTAAGATCGTTTATCATCGCATCTCTATTTGCTTGAATCATACCCTGTCGTAACTTTTCTGTAGATGGAAAAGCATTGATGACTTCGAGCGAAGCTATTCTGGCTTCTAAAATTCTCACTTTACTGGACAATTCTTTAACCTCTACTTCCATTTGAGCGATTCTTTTCTCAGCCGACTTTTTCTTTTGTGAAAAACTCGACTGAACACCAGCGAAAAACAATATGCAAAGTACAAGAAGGATATAAATAAATTTTGATCTTTCCATGCTGTATCTCCTCATCTTAAGTTAAAAGAAGTCAATATTATTTATTGCTGAGCGCCTTGATCACCGCATCCGCCACCGCAGGTCGAACTTGCATGATTTTTGAATTATTTCGGGTCGGATTGACCCGATTCGTCAGTAATATAACAAAAATATCTCTTTCAGGATCAGCCCAGACCGAGGTGCCGGTGAAACCCGTGTGTCCGAACGCCCTTTCGCTCATGAGCGCGCCGGCCGAACTGTAACCGTTGATCGTTTTTGTATCCCACCCAAGTGCGCGCGTGCTCTGTTTGGTCTGTTTCGATGTAAAAAGCTTGATCGTCTCCGGCTTCAGATACTGGCGATCGCCGTATATTCCTCCGTTCATGAGCATCTGCAAAAGGATGGCAACATCGCTGCCGGTGGAGAACAATCCCGCATGACCGGAAACGCCGCCAAGGGCGTCGGCATTCTCATCATGGACGATGCCCCGGACCAATTTCTTCCGATAGAGACTGTCATATTCAGTCGGCGCGACGTTATCCCACAGAAATTCGGGCGGCCGGTACATCGTTCGCGTCATGCCGAGCGGCCTGAAGAAATTCCTATCGACGTACTGATCGAACGGCATGCCGGAGATCTTTTCGACGATCTTTCCGAGCAGAATAAAATCAAAATCGCTGTACACAGTCGAATCGCCGGGGCGATAGATCATCTCCGTCTGATACACCGAATCGAGAACCTGTTGAGGCGATGTGCATGTCAAAAATAATCGCTTGAACGGAGGCAAGCCGCCATTGTGGAGAAGAAGATTGCGTATCGTGATATTTTCCTTCCCGTGATTACCGAATTCGGGAATGTACTTGATCACCGGATCATCAAATTGATAGGCGCTATCATCGTATAATTTCATCAGGGCGGAGGTCGTCGCGATGACTTTTGTCAGCGAGGCGAGATCGTACATCGTGTTATTGTTGACGGCAGGACTTCCGGAGACATACTCTTGATGACCGAATGACCGATTGACCACGATCGATCCATCTTTCACAACAACGACCTCTCCTCCGGGAAATGCACTGTCGCGAATCGCCTTTGTCATGATCGAGTCGATCCTCGTCAGACTATCGCGCACGAAGCCGACGGTTTCAGGCGAGTCCTTTCGCAGGACTGATTGCCTGAGCTCAATGCCGGCGCCGTACGAAAACATGTTCGGAATCGTCACCGGCAGTTTGCCGTGCGAAGCTATTTCACCAAAAAGGAGTTCCACGGCGGCTTCGCTCATGACCTCACAATCTGAATATGTGGCGAGAGAGGCCTTCGCTCTCGGCAGGGCGCCGAGGATGTACGGGCTTCCCATGGCAACGGCGACCACCGGCCGGTTGAACCCGCTTAAGGAATCGATGACGCCGATCAATTCAGCCGGCAGTCCGAAGACGCCCGAACCCGACCGGGCTTTTGTGAATATGGGACAGAGAATAACTCCTGCGTTCGCGGCTTTCTTGAAGACCTCTTCATAATCCATGGCATTGCTCGTCGGATCGAGATGGGCAATCTCAAGGTTCGAATACCGTTTCCGCAGTTGAGCGATGAAATAATCTCCAACCGGTTCATTCGGCCATGGACTGGTCGTGCGATGAATCTCCGTGCGGTAGTTTTCGAGGTCGCTCACGACGACGGTGAGAATTTTCCTGCCGACGAACCGTTCGAGCGGAAGCGCGCTGTCGTTTTTGACCACGGTGACCGCTGCACGTGCGATCTGCTTTGCCAGCGAGAGGTGATTCGGCGTGGCAACATGACTCGGTACCTGCGCAATATCGACGGACCGGGCGTGAACGAGCCCGAGATCCCACTTCGCGCCGAGGATCTTCCTGACCGATATATTGATGCGTTCTTCAGGAATCCTCCCGCTCTTCACGGCAGCTTCGAGGGCTGTGGCAGCGCCATCTTCATCCGGCAGGATGAGGAGGACGTCGACGCCGGCTTCGACGGCCTTGACGGCGGCCGAATCAGAACCGAAACCATTCACCAGCGCGCCCATGTCCATGGCATCGGTGACGACAAGTCCGGTGAAGCCGAGCTGTCGCTGGAGCAAATCGCCGACGATCCTGGGCGAAAGAGTCGAGGGAATTTTCCTCCATTCAATGGCAGGAACTTCGAGGTGCCCGATCATGACGGAGCCGAGCCCCCGCTCGAACAATCGTCGGAAAGGAAACAGCTCGACGCTGTCCATTCGCCCGCGCGAAACACTTATGACGGGAAGATCGAGATGCGAATCGGTTTGCGTATCGCCGTGCCCCGGGAAATGCTTTGCGGTCGCGAGCACGCCGCCGCCCTGCAGCCCCGACGCAAACGCGGCGGCCATCCCGGCAACCAGGCGAGGATCTTCTCCGAACGAACGGGTATTGATGACCGGGTTTTCCGGATTGACGTTCACGTCGGCAACCGGGGCGAAAACCTGCTGAACGCCGATGGCGCGCGATTCTTCCGCGATCATCTGGCCCATCTGGTAAGCAAGGAGAGTGTCTCTCGTCGCGCCGATCGCCATCGCCTCCGGGAATCTCGTCGCACGGCGAATGCGCATTGCCGAGCCCCATTCAAAATCCGATGCGATGAGAAGCGGAACGTCCGACATCGCCTGAAGTCGGTTCGTGAGAATCGCGCTCTCGTACACGTCCCCCTGGAAGAGAATCAATCCTCCGAACTTATGGTCTTTGACGAGATGCTCGAGCCGGTGAAATTCATCCCCCTGGGCGCTGTAGTAATAGCCATACGCCCTCGACATGATCATCTGGCCGATTTTCTCCCTGAGGGCCAGGCGCCGGAGCACCGATTCCACCCATTCCCGTTTCGAGTTCATGCTGTCTCTTGTTACTGCAGGCCTCGAAGCACAGCCGTACAGCAACAGCGAGAGCAACAGGATCGCAAGAAGGTAAAGAGTGAACCGAGATTTACTTAAAGGCGCTGATGCCGATGATCGCCGCTCCGAAGGCGGCGGCAAATTTCGGCTTCTGGACAACAACATGCGGAAGAGCATGAATGATTTTGTCATGAACCAGTTTGGAGTAAACGTTTTCCGCATCAAGAAGTCCGCCCATCAATGCAACGGGAAGTTTTTTCTTCGGCCGGACCTGCATGACGAGCACGCGGACGAGCTCGACAAGCTCTGTAGAGCTTTTGATAAGAATTCCATTGGCGACGCGATCGCGCTCAACAGCCGCTTCCAGGACTTTCGGCGCAAAGGAAGCGATGTCGGCATGATCGATATAGATCTTTGTGATGAGCCCGTCGATGCTCTCGTCCCCGAAATGCGCCAGAGCCTTCTTCATCAGCAGTGTTTTTTCGGAGCGACCATCGTGCTGGCGGAAGACGGCATTCACGCCGTCGCGGCCGATGGCATACCCGCTTCCTTCATCGCCGAAGACATATCCCCATCCGCCTGCGCGGAGGAACTGGTTGTCTTCCGTCCGGTACAACGCGACCGATCCCGTCCCGCACACGAGCACGATCCCCGGACCGCCGGCGAACGCGGCTTCGAGCGCAATGCGGACGTCGGTTTCCACCTGGACTCTCTTGAGGGGGAACTTCCTTTTGACGCCGAGAGCGATGAGGCTGTCGATGAGTTCAGTCCGGTCGGAGGCTCTGCCGGCGCCGGCGAGACCGAGAACGATGTTGTGAACATTCTCAGACGGGCACTGGGCCTTCCGGCAGCAATCAAGAAACAGCTCAAAAATGGTCTGGGATGCCCGATGGACGCCTTCGCGCTGGAGGTTACTGGGACCTCCGAAGCTCTCGGCGGCGACTGCCCCGTCCATGCCAACGAGGACGGCATGAGTTTTTGATGCCCCCCCGTCGACGCCGATGACGTATCGCTTCTGGTCTGTCAAGTCTGCCGTTTCAGTAGAGAAATGTTGGGTTTTTCCTTGAAATCGTAACCATATTATCAAAAAAGGGGGTGAGAAGCAAGGAAGGGATGAGGGGGATCACGAATTTGAGGATCAAGAGAGTGAACTACCACCGCCAAAGGCGGTGGCTTCCAAAAAACGGTTCGCCTCTATAAGAAGCGAAAACTACCTTGCTGCTTCTCCTCACGCTTCTCCTCCTTCTCCTGATACTTCACATACCTCCGGATCGTCTCCTCCTCCACCCCGACCGTGCTCACAAAGTACCCCCGCGCCCAGAAGTGGTTCCCCCAATATGGCTTGCTTCTCATGTCAGGGTAGCTCTTGAATAACTTGATCGCCGTCTTCCCTTTCACCGTCCCCATATACTCCGACACCGACACTTTCGGCGGGATCGACACCACCACATGCACATGATCCGCCTGCACATTCAGTTCCTGCACCTCACACCCCAACCATTCGCTCATCCCACGTACATCCCGCTCTACCAATTCCTTGATCGCCCCGCTCAGCACCCGATATCGGTACTTTGGGACCCAAACGACATGATACGTGCAGTAATATATCGCATGAGAAAGTTTCTTATATTTGCTCACGCGCAGAATTTACGGCTTTTTTACCGGCAAAGCCAACCGCACATTACCACCGCCAAAGGCGGTGGGTTTCTAAGGTGGACTAAATTTTCATCGATCAAATCAGACGTTCTTGCGTAACCGGTTTGGGATGAAACGTGCCCACTATGATAAATGGATTTGGAGAAACAAAGTGAAATTCTTTCGTCGTCCCAAGGAAAAAATGTAAGTCCTTTGTTTTAGCAAAATCGTCGAAGTACTTTTTCTTTACATCGGCACATGCCTTTGCTTCATCTCCTTCTGCCCGCGCCAAGCAATTCCAAAAAAGCTGACCCGTTTCCCAATCTTCGATCATCATTGTGCTTTCTCTTTCGCCATCATCAACAAAAACATACGAAAATTTATACGGCAATTTTTTAACAACTTCAAACGGGTTTTCTGAGTCTTTAAACAAATTGAGTTGTTGTAATCCCTGCAATTTCTTTTTATCCCACTCCCGATCTACTTCTTTATAAATGAAATCTAATATCTTGGCTGGCTTAAACACAGCAAGTGAGGTGCAGATCGTTTTATCTTTTGCTTCTGCAATCAACCGGCCCAAATTTGTGTAGACTTTTTTCAAAACTATCGAGCGCCTCTCGAACCAGGCATCTCCATCAGGTTCAATTTTATTACCAACAATGATTCTCTCATAATTAATTGCCCTGTATGTTTCAGGGCGGAAATCAGACTCATTTCGTTCAACATCAGCTTCAATCCATTGGTAACGTTGATAGCGCTGTTCGTAATCTAACTTCCTGAATGGGATGGGATACAATCGTATCCACCTTCCCTCTTCCGTCAGCCCTGCGGTGCAGACAAGTTCGTCATACTTTGATGAAAGCGTTGGATACGTTTTCACAGTGATGAGTATCTTCATTGTAATGCCTCCCTTGTTGTTCTAAAGATGTGTTACAGGTATATTCCAGCCGGGGAGATGTTGAATTGCGTTCGCCACTTTGTGTCTGTGGCAGTAGATATGTTCTCGTTCAAAACATGTCATCGCAACCCGCTCCCGGTTTTTTATGAGATCATGTATGTATTCTAACGATGTAATGTGTTCAGGCAAATGCTTTCGTTCGTATTCTTCAAACAATGCTGCGTAATCATTTGCTGTCTTGAGGGACTTTCGTTTAGATGACTCAATTCCCAATTCCGGAATGTGCATGTAATCGATCCCTAATTTTTGCGCGATATCTTGAAGCTGTTTTTTTGAAAAGCCATACTTCATGCTTATGGGATTTCTACGCACATCGCACAGTAAAACTACCCCGTTTTGTATCAGTATGTTCATGTAACGCTCAATACTGCTTCCCTCGTACCCGATTGTAAACAGACAATTGCCAGCAACAGAAGGCTTTGATCGCCTGATAGACGCAAGTTCATTTGCATTCAAATGCAGCGACGCGATCTCACTATTGATGGCATAGTACGGATAATGTTGATAAACATACCGTATCAATGCCGAACCACTCAGCTTATGAAAATCGTTATACACTTGCTCGACAATTTCAGCATCTCGATGCTCAAGCGTTTTCAGATAATCAGTCTTGTCTGTTTTCCGCCAAACGCTCTTACTGTCTGCAACTTGATTGTACTTTTCCATCGTTCTCATATCAGCGTACGATTGAAACGAAAACATTCCGTACTTGTACGGGACAAACTCGTACGCGGGCTCTTCGCGCAGTTGATTAAATAGAAAGAGATACTTCTGGAAGTCAGTGTGGGGTAGGGCGCCTCCAAAGCGTTGCAGTAAAGCTAAAATTATTCTCCGTCGGTAATACATTGTAGACGAAGATAAGCATCTTTTGCGCGAATGTAAAATTCTTGAGTTGAGATTAATACACTAACGAAGCCTGAACCCTATTTTCTTGATAAAGAGATGAGCAGGGAGGAATTGACGACTTGTAGATGAACTGCCATCTTATGGAAGAGCAACGTTATTCCCGCCTACAAAAACCTCCATCCAGAAAGATCTTTTTCATCGTAGTGGTAGACGGAATTTTCGTTCACTCTCCAACTATGCTCTTTTTGGATAACGATTCCGCCGAAAAGATTCTTGCCTTTCGCATTTTCTTCTTTGATGTACTTTGCCAATCCCTCCCCTTTTTCTTTTGCTTCTTTAGCAGTGATGCCCTCCTTGGTGTCGAACAGTCCAATCCGACCGTTTTTGAATTTGACAATCCAGTCAACATAAAACGGTTGTTCTAAATTGTTTTCGATATATGGGACAGCGAAATACGTGCCGTCCCGTTGTCCGTTCTTAAACCACCATTCGATTTCATCCGACTTTGATTCAAGGTAGGCAAGAAAATTTTTCTCCGGGCCGGAAATTCCGTTGGCTGCAAAGAACGGTTCAAGAATACTAAGCTTTACATTTCTGAGCGTGTAATTGTTGTTGAAGTTGATTGACGTGGGTGCCTCCCATCCTTCGTCTGTGGCAAGTTCTTTCTTTGCCTTGCCCACATTTTCTTGATATATCTCTTTCCCCCGGTTGATGACATCGATGAATGCCTGTTGATTCTTCGGGGAGAGCACAACCATTTGACCACTTACGCCACCATATTCAAACTTTATTGGAAACTCGTGCAGTAGGAAACGGTAAATCGAGTCTTTGACTCTTCCGATGGAGCGTTTTTCGGGTGCAAACGGAGAAAGGCTATCACGGATAAACAGATCGAACCGAACCTGTATTTCTTTTTCGGTCTGAGTAACTTGAACCGTTTCACCTGAATGTTCCTCAGAGAAGTCTTTATTGCCAGAAAGATGCTCGAAAGATTTGTCTGGGTTCGTGATGATGCCATCGGTGATGAGCGCCGCACAGATTTCTTCAACATTGGTATTGATCCGTTGAGCAAGGTTGAGTTCTTTGGCTGCAGAGAGAAAGTCTGGGATAAACTGAGGATTCAAGCGTGTTTCTTCTCTGAACCTTTTTGAGTGCGCCGAACGCAAGCTGATATTCTTATAGATAGCTTTTCGTTTTGAGAAGTTGATGGTCAGGTACGAGCCCGCAATGTCTTCTTGTATGGAGATGTCGCTGAGATTTGTGTAAACGATGCCATTATTGAGTTCGTCGTTATCATAGTGCATCAATTCGGGCATCCTCAGAATTCTCCCGACGGTTTGAATAGAGAAGGTGATGCTCTTCCAGTCGCGGAATAACACAAGAATGGTCGCGCGTGGGCAATCCCATCCTAAGGCGATCGCCTGCTTGAATATCATTACTTCAACCTCGCTCTCGTTCTTTGTGATGTTTTCCAGATTGGTTTTATCTTCTGAGAGATAGATTGCCAGCTTGCCGTTGACGGTAGTAACGGAATGTTTGTCTTTGAGAATCTGAACCACCTGGTCCTGTACATCTTCAACGCCTTGGCGCCTGTCTGGAAGTTGAATAAGCATCAATGGATTGACATTCGACCCAACGGCTTTCAAAGCCCCTTGAAGTTCTTGGCGTTTTTGCAAAGCAACTTTGATAACAAGTTCGTTCGTTGTTTCCGCTGCGCTACTCGAAATCTCGACTTCACCTGCCCGTTGCTGTTGGATAATGTTCTTGAATCCCGGATTGAGAGCGATTTGTTTCTTGATCATTCCTTCGGCGATCACCTTCTCCCGATAAACTTTAACGTGCTCGTCTCTTTGTATCTCAGGAGTGGCGGAAACATCGATAGCAATCTTTGGTTGCAACATTTGGATGAGACCCAAAGAGGTTTCGGTTGATGCACCAAAATGACTTTCATCGATGATAAGAATAATTATTCTACCTCGGTCAACTGTATTTGCGATGATGTGAGAAAGATTGAAATCGGTCTCGTTCTCTCTAATGTAGATATTGTCTGCTTTGTTGATGCTTTCCCAGTTCAGGAAAAGGATTTCATTGTCTCCGATTTCGTTGTCGGTTAAATCCTCAAAGTTTGAGCAACGGAGCGCTTTGGAATCAAAGTAATATTGTTCAAGTTTTTCCTTGCTCTGAGTGTGGAGCTGACGCGGAGCTGTCCACACAATAGAGAACGAACGGTCATCTTCCCGGCTCTCAACAAACTCTCTCAGGAATTCCGCCATCATCACCGTTTTGCCTGAACCCGTGGGAGCTTCGAATACGATGGTCTTGTTGCCATGAAGTTCAAGAAGCTTATTTGCTCTCTTCCTTAACTCATTAACCGCTTCTCTTTGATAGTCTCTTAGATTCATCCTATGCTCTTTCTATTTTGCCATGCTGAATTCGCCGAAGGCGGATGAAGCATCTCAATCTTCCTCTGTAAGATGTTTCGCTCCGCTCAACATGACAAACCTTCATTATTGGAAAATCCTCCGGTACACTCGCAATATTGCTTCTGGAATAGAGCAGACTTTGACATTTTTCATATCGCCAAACTCCTCGAAGAAATCGTCATCGCCCAGAGAGAAGACGTAGACACTCACAGGCTCATCGAATTTACTGGCTGTCTTTTTGAATTTTGGAATGGCAAGCTGGTCGAAGATGATGCCCACGTAGTGGTCTTTGTTGCGGAAAATTCTTATGGTGTCGTTTTCTGAAACTAAATCGAAGGTGTTCTCACGGAGGCAGAGCATCTCGACCGCCTCCTTTGTGAGAAGTTCCTTGTTCCTATCGGTTGGTTCCGAAGCTACGAAGGTGGTTTTGTAATATATGAGATTTGCAGGAATGCCAGTGATATCTGGATAATCGTCGTGACCTTCGATTACCTTCCTTATTCTTGGCAAGCAGACTTTTTGTGCGATGTCGTTTTCATTGTTCGTGCAAAGTATAAACCGTCTCTGCCCGTGGTCTTCTTTATTCAGTATCATTACAGCGTGTCCAGTCGTTCCTGAGCCAGCAAAGTAGTCTAGTACGATTGCATTCCTTCGCTCGTAGAGCATCGGAGCAATGCAATCATAAGTGTTGAATACTGATTTCGGAAAGTCAAAATCCGTGTCTGGCACAAGGTCGTGGATCAGTTTTGTACCGTTTTCATTAGCGTCATATCGGCTGTCTTGCCAAACAGTCCTTACTGTTCCAAAGTCTTTGCCAATCTCAATCTCGAAGCCGGTCTTTGTTTGCTTAGTCCTTAGGAGATGTTGCACTTTCTCAATAGTTTGCCTCGCATATCTCCATTTTCTTTCTATTCCCTTTCTGTCAATGGGATAAATGAAATGTGTGGAGCCCTTCTTTTTTGTCTGTTTTGTTGGATGGATTTCATTTGGTAGAACATCACCGAATCCAGTGATTTCCCCGTTTTCTACAATGACCGGATAAAAACAATTCTTAGCATCGGTCCTTAAAGACTCACCACCATTGTCTCTTAAATTTCTCCAGTCTATTTCCTCCTCCCGGATTTTTCTTGAACCAATTACTTTGAGTCCCTTGCGGAAGAGAAAATAGGCATATTCGTGGGTGTATGAGAAATTATTCCCTTGGATGCCTCGCGGATTATGGACGATGGTTATACAGTGTAACTCGTGATCTTTGAACGTATCTTCCAACAGCAATCCAAGTCGATCTCGTTCGTTTTCGTCAATGGCACAAATCAACACTCCATCTCTTTTTAGGAGTCTCTTGGCCACCTTCAACCTATTGGACATCATCGAAAGCCATTTGCTGTGGCGATAGGCATCATTGATGTCTACGTAGTTGTTGTTGTATTTCCAATCTCTTGCGCCAGTATTGTAGGGCGGATCAATGTAGATGACGTCTATTGCTTTCTCGTGAGTATAAGCAAGGACGGAAAGAGCGTGAAAGTTATCGCCCTCAATCAAAATATGTGTCGGCTTGTCAGGGTCGGTCTTTATCTCTCTGGACTTTACTTCCTTGAGAACGGGGAGTCTGCCTTCAGCATCAGCTTGAAACTTTTCCTTTGTCACCTCCTCGTCCCAGACCAAGCCATACTTCCTGCGCTTCTCAAGCGCCTCAATCCGCTTGATTAACTCTTCTTTTGACCAATCATTGTATTTTCGTTTTGGTGCCAGTATAAAGCTCCGTTCGATTCCGGAGCTTCGGTGTGTCTTAGCAATCCTCGGGTAGCCGCACCTTTTACGGGCGCGCTTCCATGGACGCAGACATAAAGTCTGCGGCTACCGGGTTTGTTTCAAGTTTGGCTGATCGTTTGCGGCGGGCAAAAAAAGAAGTGCGTCAGAAAAACAAAGGGCGTGAAACCGATAACCCTCTGATCTGAGGCACTCGCATGCCCGTCAACAAAGGATGTACCAGTCCACGCCCCTTTCGGGGCGCAGCACTGGCTCCATCTTGTTGACTAAGAAAATTGCGAGTTTTCAGATCAAGACAGCAGCCGAAGCTACGCTATTTAAAGAATGTTATTGGATAACTGGTTATTGGTTAATTGTGATTGTTGGCAATAAGTGATGGACTTCGTCATATCTTTCTTCAAAGGAAAGTAGTAGAATTACCGAAAAACTCGGCAATCTCATCATCCTCTTTCTGGAACAACTGATCAAGCTCGTCCTCACCCACGACAACTGCCACATCGAAGTAAGTGCTATATAGCGCCCAAGAACCATTCGGACATTTCTTTTGCTCTGCAGGGTCAAATACAATTTTAACTTTTTGGAATGCCATTATTACATTCTCCTTTCTTAACTCATGAGTTCATGCATAAATCTCACCCTCTGCTGCAATTAGCGTATTCCTCATCAGCATCGCAATCGTCATCGGACCGACGCCTCCGGGAACAGGAGTGATCGCGCCTGCGACCTGTGAGGCGAATGAAAAGTGCACATCACCTACAATCCGGTAGCCGTTCAGACACGGAATTTGTTTCATGTTGGAGAAAGAGACACGCAGTACTTCTTTTGTCAATTGTGCATAAAATTCCTGTTCACTCCGCACGTTGAACAGATCAAGAAAACAAAATCGCAACGAAGGGCTCCTCTGCCGAAGGGTTTGTCCTACTTTCGCAACCAACGAGGATTTACCCCAGCGGCGAGGAGAAATCAGAATACTATTGATGTGGGATGCAATGTCATCAGAGAGTCGTTTTTGTTCAGTTTCTCGATCTGTGAAAGTTGCGCCCGAGGCAATTTTACCGTAGATGAATGGGCTGTTCATAAGGTCTCGAATTTCTTACAACAATATAACTTACAATATTGTAAGTTACGAATGTGTAAGTTATTGTGTGAAGAACACTCCAGCCACGCCCCACCCGCGGAGCAACGGGCACTATCTCATTCAAATAAAATTTCAACGTTTTCGAAGCAAGACAGCAACCAAAACTACGTTATGTAATTGGAATCCGTCGATTTACTAGATGCTGTAGATCTTCCCCTCCGCCGCTCTCAACGTATTCCTCATGAGCATCGCAATGGTCATCGGACCCACACCGCCGGGGACGGGTGTGATCGCGCCTGCGACTTGTGAGGCGGATGAAAAGTGCACATCACCGACAATCCGGTAGCCGTTCTTCGTGGACGCGTCTTCAATCCGATTGATCCCAACGTCAATAACAACCGCGCCTGACTTGATCATATCCCCCGTAATGCACTCCGGCTTGCCGATCGCAGCAATGAGAATATCCGCCTGCTTTATATACCGTGTAATATCTTTCGCGCCCGTATGCGCGATCGTCACGACGGCGTTCGCGCCCTTCTGCTTCTGCAGCAGAATATTCATCACCGGCTTTCCCACAATATTGCTCCGCCCGACAACGACAACATGCTTGCCCGAGGGATCATTGCCGCTTCGCATCAACAATTCCTGCACGCCGAGCGGAGTGCATGGTTTGAAACACTCCTGCCCGATGACCAGCCGGCCGACATTCATCGGATGAAATCCGTCGACGTCCTTCCGGTAATCAACCGCTGTCATGATTCTCTCTTCATTGATCTGTTTCGGGAGCGGCAGCTGAATAAGAATTCCGTGGATCTTCGCGTCATGATTAAATTGATCGATGAGCTGCAGAACACGCGCCTCACTTGTCTCGGGCGGCAATTTCTCAGTTACAGAATGGAACCCGACTTCCTCACATGCCTTCCCTTTCATCCGCACATAAGCCTGAGAAGCGGGATTTTCTCCGACAAGAATAAATGCTAAACCAGGAGTAATGCCGCGCTCAGCTTTGAGCTTGTCCGTTTCGCGTTTGACTTCTTGCTTGATGTCGTCAGCGATCTTTTTGCCGTCAATGGGGCGGGCTGTCATAGATCATCAATTGATATGAGATTTGGGATTTAAGAAACTCAAACCGCAAATCTCACATCTCAAATCGTTTTCTAAAATTCCGGATAAATAAAGCTTTCAAACTTCACTGCCTTGCCGGTCTCGGTATCTGCCTGCAAATAGACGCCGCAGAGCCGCACATCATGCGATGCCAGCTCGTACTTGTACGGGGTCTGGTGAAGGAATCTTCTGAGGGCGATATCGGTCTTCAGCCCGATCACCGAATCGTACGGTCCAGTCATCCCAACATCGGTGATATAGGCGGTCCCTCTCGGAAGAATCCGGGCGTCGGCTGTCTGGATGTGCGTGTGAGTTCCGACCATGCCCGTGATCTTGCCGTCGAGATACCAGCCAAGCGCCACCTTCTCCGCCGTAGCTTCCGCATGCATATCGAGGAAAATAACCTTCGTCTGCTCCTGCATTTTCGCGACCGCCCAATCGGCTTTCTTGAACGGACAATCGATCGGCTGCATGTAGACCCGACCTTGCAGGTTCAGGACGCCGACTTTTCCCTTTTCTGCGAGATCGAATACAATGAACCCGTTCCCCGGATTCTCGGCAGGATAATTGAGCGGCCGCAGGACGTTCCTGTTGCTCGCGAGCAATTTTTTCGCATGCCAGTTGTCCCAGAGATGATTCCCGCCCGTGATGACGTGAACGCCCATCTTGAACACCCGGTCTGCCATCTCCTCGTTGATCCCCTTGCCTTCGACGAGGTTCTCGCCGTTCGCGATGCAAAAATCGATGCTGTATTTCTGGAGATAGCTCTTGAGAATGGTCTCCGCGAGTTCGAGCCCCGGTTTCCCGACAATATCACCGATGAACAGGATATTTAAATATTTCTGCGGCATTGTGGTTTTGAATTCCTTGCTATGCGCTCTGCGATTCAGAATATGATATTTTTTCAACGCAGAGGCGCAGAGATCGCCGAGGATCGCAGAGCGTGGCACGTATGTAACCCTCTCTGCGATTACTCTGCGCGCTCCGCGTCTCTGCGTTTCAAAATATTATTTAAGCCAGGATCATTCGAAGAATATAAGCAAATTTGTCTTAACAAAAAATTTTTCTATCTTAAATATCACAAAAGAATCGATCAATTCTCAGGGAATGTAATGGGCCAAAAGGAACCCCAGTCAACAACAGCTTCCGCTCCGCTGCAGCTTCACCCCCTCGACGATCATGGCATATCGGTCCATGAGAAAACCCTCAAGCGATGGTATCATCTTATTCACCTTGGCCGCACGCTCGACCAGAAGGCGGCGCTTTATGTGAGGCAGGCGAAAGGATGGTCATACCATTCGTCGTGCGGAGGCCATGAGGGCATCCAGCTTATTCTGGGATTCTCCTTCCGGCAGGAGAAGGATTTTCTTTTTTCTTACTATCGGGATCTCATGACGTGTCTCGCTGCCGGACTTTCGGTTAACGAGATCATCGCGAACGGTTTGTCGAAGGCAGCCGACGTCGGATCGGGCGGCCGGCATATGAGCAATCATTTTTCAAAGCCAGCGATACGGATGCAGAATGTCTCCTCCGCGACCGGCAATCACTCGCTGCATGCTGTCGGGGTTGCACAGGCGATCAAAAAATACAACGGCGACGAAATCGCCTTCGCAAGCTTCGGCGAGTCGGCTGTCTCTGAGGGATTTGTGTACGAAGCCGTGAGCGGAGCGGCGCGGGAAATGCTGCCGGTGATCTTTGTCATCCAGAATAACCGCTACGGCATTTCCGTACCGATCCACGAAGAGGCCGCAAACGAATGCGTCGCCGACAATTTCAAGGGCTTCAAGAGCGTGAAGATCGTCCGGTGCGACGGGACCAATGTCTTCGACTCGTGGCGCGGAATGCAGGAAGCGCTCGATTATGTGAAAGCCGGAGACGGGCCCGCCATCGTCCACGCCGATTGTGTGCGGATGGGCTCGCACAGCAACTCGGATCGCCAGGAGCTTTATCGCACTCCGGAAGAGATCGCGGAAGCCCAGCGCTTTGACCCGGTGAGGCGGCTCAGGGAATATCTCATCTCACACGACGAATTTTCGGAAGCCGAGTTACGAGCGATCGAGGAGGAGAATGTCCGGGCGGTCGAGGAAGCGGCCCTCAGGGTCGAATCAATGCCCGATCCTGATCCTGCGACGGCCACGATGCATGTCGTGCCCGAAGCTTACGCCCATCCGCAAGAAGACGATCACAGCATGCCGGCCCCAGCCGACACGCCTTCACTCACTCTACGGGAAGCGATCAATGAAACTCTGAAGGAGGAATTCAGAAGAAACCAGCATACGTTCCTGTGGGGACAGGACGTCGCGTCAAAGGACAAAGGAGGCGTCTTCAACATCACGAAGGGGATGCTTCAGGAATTCGGCAGCAAGAGAATTTTCAATGCGCCGATCGCGGAGAACTTCATCGTCGGGACGGCGAACGGATTCTGCCGTTACCGGGACGATATCTGGACGGTGATCGAAGGCGCTCAGTTTGCTGATTATTTCTGGCCGGCCATGGAGCAATTCATCGAATGCACCCACGAGTACTACCGGACGAACGGTCAGTTCACTCCGAACATCGTCGTGCGCCTCGCCTCGGGCGGCTATATCGGCGGAGGTCTGTACCATTCCCAGAGTCTCGATGCCACATTCGCTACGCTTCCGGGTCTTCGCATCGTCATGCCTTCGTTTGCGGACGATGCAATAGGGCTGATGCGTATGGCGATGCGGAGTCGCGGCCTGACCGTCTACATCGAGAACAAATTTCTCTACAATCAGTTTTTCACGAAAACTCCCAGGCCATCATCGAACCATATCGTTCCGTTCGGCAAAGCGCGCGTTCGCCGCGAAGGAACCGATCTCAGCATCATCGCCTGGGGAACGCCCGTTCATTTCGCTCTTCGGGTTGCCAACAAGCTGGCCGATCAGCACAATATCAGCGCGGAGGTCGTCGATCTCCGGTCGATCACTCCGCTCGATGTCGGGGCCATTCTTGATACGGTAAAGAAGACAGGAAGGCTGCTTGTGGCGCATGAGCATATGCTCTTTGGCGGGTTTGGCGGGGAGATTGCTTCCATCGTCGCTGAGCATGCATTCCAGTATCTCGATGCACCTGTCATGCGTGTGGCCTCGAAGAACTCTCCTGTCCCGTTCGCACGTATGCTTGAGAAAGCGGTGCTTATCCAGGAAGAGGACATCCTCCAGGCCGCGATCAAGCTCGCAGCGTATTGAGGCAGACTCATTCCTGAGAATTCCCCATAACATTGAACTGATTCAAATCGGTAAGAATCTCGTCCTTTTCAGTGTCTTCTGTGTGCTATCCTCTTTGCTCTTCGGTCTCTGCTCACCGCTACCTCAGCACGACCATCCTCCTCACCTGGACAAATGTCCTTGAGCGATCTGACGCATTCACTGTTGTGAGTTTGTAAAAGTATACACCGCTCGCGATCTCACCTGCGCTCCATCTCACCGACTTGTATCCCGCGTCCTGCGATTCATCAACTAATCTGGCCACTTCCTCGCCGAGCAAATTGAAAATCTGGAGGATGACATGACTGCGATCTGCAATCTGATATCTGATATCCGTCGATGGATTGAAAGGATTGGGATAGTTTTGTTCGAGGGTGAAGTGGTTCGGGGTTTGAGGTTTGGGGTTTGGGATTTCACCATCGGGAGGTGGTGGTGGAAGTTCATTGTCCGCCTGGATAATGATCTTGGCGAGAGGGGAAGCGACCGAACCCGACGCCGATAGGATCAGCTTGCCGCTTTGATTCGCCTTCACCCAATAACCGTTACCGGGCGTCAGCATGGCAGCAACAATGTACGCGCCGTCGTATCCCCAGAAATTCGAAGTCACAATGCCGGACGGTATCGATGTGATCCACGAAGGTGGTATTATTGCCCCAAGAGTTCCGATCAGATTCCATCCAGCATTAACATCGATTGTATCGTCCGCAATCGGGATCCCGCTGAAATTGATGTTCCCCGATGGCGGGAACGTCAGCCAGTAGCCGGTACCATGCTTCATCGTACTTCCGTACTCATACTTGCCGCCCGCATAGCGAAATGCATTGCTTGTGGCAGTCGGAAGGATGGCACTGACCGAATCGGTGCCAACCTCGACCGGGATCGAGACAAGGTTCCATCTCCCATGCAGGGGCACATTGAAACTGACCGGAGGGACAGCCATCGAGTACCAAATGTTGAAGTTGACGCCACCAACTACCCACCATCCTTTTGGAGCACTTGGGTTGAGGACTGAATCATGCTCGAAGAAGATCCAATCATGTGCAGGAAAAGGAACGTGGGAATGCGAAGCACGAAACTGTGTTGGTAAATCGTTAACATGGGGGGCAGGACCCTTGATCCTGAAGCTTACGAAGAATGTTTGTCCCGCCGTCACATAGAGATCCTGACCCATGTCCATCATTGCGACCGCATTAACAATGGCCGGGTGATCGGTCACGCTAGCTCCCCAAGCCCATATGCTGTTACGGAAGGGCCATTTGCTCGGGAATGGCCACGAAGGCACTGTGGATGTCCAGGTCGTCGTGTCCGGAGGAGTGGCATCTTCCGGAAAAGCAGCGATCCCTCTATCAGGGTCGTTGGTGTTTGCGAAATATCCCCAGGCAATTGGTGGCGCAGGATAATTCACGCCCGGCCCGTACGATGCTGAAACTCTCGAAGCATGCGACCGCATGTAGAGTGTCGAATCCGACGCTCCAATCGTATCACCACTCAGCCAAAAGATCGTATCGATACTTCCGGTGACCGGGGCGGTGAACCATGTTGCGATGACATCCTTGTGATGGCAATTGATCGTTGTATCGGGTGGATACCTGGCTGGATCGAAGCCAAACGTGCGGCGAACTGACTGTGAATCGGCGAGGACGTAAGCGAAGACGCTGAGAATCAAGATCGACGCAATATGTGAAATGATCGATCTCACGGTGTTTCTTGAGTGTGAAGACCGCTCAGAGGGGAGAACCAGAAGCGATCTACGCCAGGAATATACGAAACATAACTTCTTGTGTCAAATCCTCCACAAACCAACCCAAATCAAATATCAAATCATTTTATTTCCAATACAAAATGCCAGCTATTTCTGCACCCCAGGTTGGAATTTTTCGACTTCTTCCAGAATTGTCTGCACGATTTCGTCTTCCCTGACCCGCTTCACCACTTCGCCCTTCCTGTAGAGAATTGCAACACCTTTGCCCGCAGCAATTCCGATATCCGCTTCACTCGCTTCGCCCGGACCGTTGACAACACACCCTAACACAGCGATCTTGACCGGTTTCTTCACTCCCTCCAGTTTTTCTTCAAGCTGCTTCATGATGCCAAAGAGGTCGACCTCCAATCGGCCGCATGTCGGACACGCAATAAGCTCGATATTCCGAGAAGCAAGACTGAGTGAACGCAATATTTCCTTTCCCACCTCGATTTCCCTGACAGGGTCGTCGGTGAGCGATACGCGGATCGTGTCGCCGATCCCTTCCGCGAGCAATGTTCCGATTCCGACAGCCGATTTGATCGTGCCAATTTTCGTCGTCCCCGCCTCGGTCACGCCGAGATGCAGCGGGATATCCGTCCTTTCAGCAACAAGACGGTACGCCTCGATCATCAGCTTGACATCCGTCGATTTCACCGAGATGATGACATCGTTGAAATTGAAATCCTCGCAAATCCCGACATGGCGCATGGCGCTTTCGAACAGCGCCTCGGGCGTCGGATAGCCGTGCTTTTCAAGAATGTCCTCCTCTAATGAGCCCGAATTCACACCTATCCGGATCGGAATGTTCTTTCCCTTCGCCGCCGTGAGCACCTGTTGAATGCGATCACGCGATCCGATATTGCCCGGATTAAGCCGCACTTTCGCGACGTTGGCTTCGACGGCCTTCAACGCAAACACATGATTGAAATGAATGTCTGCAATGACGGGTATAGGCGATTGACGAACGATCTCCGCAATGGCGTCGGCAGCCTCTTTGTCATTGACCGTGACCCGTACGATATCGCACCCGGCCTCCGCTGCCTGCCGGATCTGAGCGAGGGTCGCTGCAACATCGGACGTCTTCGTCTTTGTCATCGTCTGAACTGAGATCGGCGCGTTCCCTCCGACAAGAATCCCTCCGACATTCACCTGCCGCGTCTTCCGGCGAACACCAACTTTGTAGGTGGGATGCGGTGGGGGCTGAATGTTGACGTCTTCAACAGAGTTTAATATCGGTAGAGTGTAGTCCATTTATGGGATGTCGGATTGCGGATTGCGAATTTGGGATTTGGGATTTGGGTTTCAGGTTTGGGTCTGCTGTTTTTTTTAATTTTTTGCGCCGGAGGCGCATCCGCTCGACGAGTCGAGTCGTCGACCTGTGCCAGAAATTTTGACTTGCCTGTTCAGTTAAGTCTCTTGCTCGCATCAAACAGCTTTTTCTTTTCGCCATCAGTGAGGCTTTTATATCCGTGCTGACTGATCTTATCGAGGATCTCATCGATCTGCTGTTGGTTGACGCGTTCCTCGGGATCCGGCGTATCGTCGTATTTGGCATCGGAGACGTTCTGATAGCTGTACCGACTGACCTGTTGTCTTGTAGAAAACCGTTCTCTGGTGTGCGACCAGAGACGCTCGAACGGAAGCTTCCGCTGATCGATCATGAGAAAGACAAACCCAACGGCGGCTCCGCCGAGGTGCGCAAAATGAGCGATACCATCGGAGGTCCCCGTGACGCCGGCATAAAGCTCCAAACCGATGTAGAGTATGACAAAGTATCTCGCCTTGATCGGCAGGAGAAAATAAATGAAGATCGGTCGATCGGGGAACATCATTCCAAAGGCAATCAGCACACCGTAGATCGCGCCCGACGCACCGACAGTCGGCCCGGCGGCGGCGAAAAGCGGAGCGATCAGGAGAGTCGACAAGCCGGCCCCGATCCCGCACGCAAGATAATAGGTGAGAAACTTCCTTGATCCCCAGACATTTTCGAGCTCCATCCCGAACATCCAGAGGGCGATCATATTGAAGAGCAAATGCATGAGCCCCCCGTGCATGAACATGTAGGTGAACAGCTGCCAGATCTGGAAGCCATCGCCGAGGGGATAGAGGGGAAACACCGCACCGATAATGGCGCCGAGCGAGAGTGACCCGATTCTGAAGAGGCCGAAGAAGCTCGTGAGAAAATAAACAGCCACGTTGCTGATGAGCAGCGCTTTGATCACCGGGGGAAAGAATTTGAATCCTCCGAAGAACGACGGACGGTAATAGTTCGAATTTGTGGAGCGGAAATACGACATCAGAACGCTGCGATATTCATAGATGGCCTTGACATGATAACGTACGAAAACGAATTATCGTTTCAGGCGTTTGAGAGCGCCGCGACGCCGGGAAGCACTTTCCCCTCAAGAAATTCGAGCGAAGCGCCGCCGCCCGTGGAAACGTGCGATATCGATCGCTCCAGGCCTGCTTTTGCAACGGCCGCCGCCGAATCTCCTCCGCCGATGATCGTCGTTGCGCCATGCTTCGTGAGATCGGCAAGAAGCTTCGCTATGGCGATCGTGCCGGTCGCAAAATTGTCCATTTCGAAGACTCCCATCGGACCGTTCCAGACGATCGTCTTCGCATTTTTCAGTTCGCCGCTGAACAGGTTGATCGATTCCGGACCGATGTCGAGGCCGGTCCAACCCGGAGGGATCGCATTCACCGGCACGACACGGCGATTTGCGTTGTTGTCAAATTTGTCCGCGACGACACAATCGACCGGCAGTACAAGGTTGATCTTTTTCTTCCGGGCCTCGTCAAGAATTTTGCCGGCGAGATCGACCTTATCCGCCTCAAGCAATGAATTGCCGATCTCGAATCCGCGGGCCTTGTAAAAAGTGAACATCATCCCGCCGCCGATGAGGAGCGTATCGACTTTGGTCATGAGATTCTGGATGACGTCGATCTTCCCGGAGATCTTCGCGCCGCCCAGAATCGCCGCAAATGGACGGACCGGATTACCGACCGCCTTCCCCAGATAATCGAGCTCCTTCTTCATGAGATAACCCGCCAGAGCCGGCTGAAGATAGTGAGTGATCCCCTCGGTCGATGCGTGAGCCCGATGGGCGCTCCCAAAGGCATCGTTGACATACACATCACCAAGCGCGGCAAGTTCCCGCGCAAAATCCGGATCATTTGATTCTTCCTCGGCGTGGAAGCGGAGATTCTCGAGGAGCAGGCATTCACCGTCATGCAACTGATTCACCATCGCCTTCACTTCCGGACCGACGCAATCCGTGGCGAATTTCACCGGCCTGGCAAGCAGCTCGGATAATTTCTCTGCAACCGATTTCAATGTAAATTCAGGATTCTTTTTCCCTTTGGGCCGGCCCAGGTGGCTCATGAGGATCAACCGGCCGCCGCTCAGGAGAATTTTCTTGATCGTCGGAAGCGATTCCACGATCCGGGTGTCGTCGCCGACGCGACCTTTATCGATCGGCACATTGAAATCGACCCGTACGAGAACCCGCTTGCCTTTCAAATCGATGTCGTCAATCGTCTTCTTGTTCATGGATTTTCCCGCTTGCACTTCAGAAATAAAAACGGCTAACAACGATCTTCATCGTTAGCCGCTCTCATGTTCGTACAATTATTTCAGCATGGAGATGATCTTCTTCGTGAGATCGATGACGCGGCACGAATATCCCCACTCGTTATCGTACCACGCGCCGACCTTGATCATCGTATCGATCGCATAGGTCAGGCCCGCATCGACGATCGCCGAGTGCGGGTTGCCCCGGAAGTCGCCGGAGACGAGAGGCGCCTCGGTGTATTCCAGAATATGCTTCAACGCTCCGCCCGCTGCTTCCTTGAACGCGGCGTTCACCGTCTCTTTTGTTCCCGGCCGGTCGGCTTCGATGACGAGATCGACGAGCGAAACATTCGGCGTCGGTACGCGCACGGCGACACCGTCCATTTTTCCTTTGAGCTCGGGAATCACGAGGCCGATTGCCTTGGCGGCACCGGTTGATGTCGGAATCATGTTGAGGGCGGCTGCACGAGCGCGCCGGAGATCGGAATGCGGGAGATCGAGGAGCTTCTGATCGTTCGTGTACGAATGGATCGTCGTCATCAGTCCCTTCCTGATCCCGAATTTCTGCAGCAGCACTTTCGCCACGGGGGCGAGACAGTTGGTCGTGCACGATGCGTTTGAGATGATGTGATGTTTCGCCGGATCATATGTCGAATCGTTGACCCCCATGGCGATAGTGGCATCGGGCTGCTTTGCGGGAGCGCTGATGATGACCTTCTTCGCGCCGTTCGTCAGATGCTGTTTGGCGGCGTCACCGTCGGTGAAATGTTTCAGCCCCGTCGACTCGATGACGATCTCCACGCCGAGCTCTTTCCACGGGAGTTTTGTATGATCTTTTTCCGAGAGAATTCTCAGAGATTTGCCGTTGACAACGAGCGTCGAATCCTTTACCTCGACCGTGCCCGCAAAATTCCCGATGATCGAATCGTATTTGAGAAGATGCCCGAGCGTTTTCGCATCAGTGATGTCGTTGACCGCGACAAACTCGATTTCAGATGTATTCAGGCCTGCGCGCAACACGTTACGCCCGATCCGCCCGAATCCATTAATACCAACTTTTATTGCCATGAGACCTCTCCAGATTCATTAAATAAATATTGAATTTAAACGACTTGAGAGCTGAAAGCCATCGAATCTAAGAAAAAACCAAAGAAAAAACAACTTACCGGCTTCGCGTCTCGGCCAGAAACTATTTCGCACAAAGGTAGTGCCTCGGTTTGAATTCTAGTTCCTTAAAGCAGAAGCGCAGAGAGCGCAGAAAAGCGTTGCTTCGACGACGGGCCGTCTCTGCGTTTTGAATTATGATATTTTTCAACGCGGAGACGCAGAGAGCGCCGAGGATCGCAGAGCATTGTACCTTTGCATTCCTCTCTGCGATTTCTCTGCGTACTCTGCGTCCCTGCGTCTCAACATATTATTCAAATTCTTGCACCACCCGTGCAAAGGGCTCCATCTTTCACTGGGCGAGAGCAGCCGAAGCAGCGAGCACACGACGCGCACCATGATCGAGCAGTACCTGCGCGCAGGCGTTGATCGTCGAGCCGGTAGTGACGACATCGTCGACGAGAATGAGCGTCCTTTCACCAGCGTCCGGGAACCGTTTCCGCTTGATTGAAAAGGCCCCGCCAACATTTTCTTTCCTCTCTTTGAGACTGAGCTGGGTCTGGGACAGGGTGTATTTCCCACGAACGAGAATGTCCGTTCTCACCGGAATGTGTGTGATCTCCGAAATGCCTTTGCAGAGAACTATGCTTTGGTTATACCCGCGCTCCCGGAGCTTGAGTTTATGCAGCGGTACCGGAACCAACATGTGCGCTTCTCGAAACAACGGATCGCGGATGATGGCGTTGCCGATTTCTCTCCCGAGTTCCATTCCAACCGATCTGATCGCGCGGTATTTCAGGAGATGGATGATCTCCTGAAGCTTTCCCTCCTTTTCGAAGAGGAAACAGGAGAGCAAACCGTCCAGGAGGCCTTCCTGATCAAGTTTGCCTTTGATTTCACGCCACGTCCGGTGGGTTCGATCGATTCGCGGAATGCTGTTCCAGCAGTCTTCGCAGATTCTCGATGTGCGTTTCGTGCGAAGGTTGTCGCAAGTGAAGCAGACCGGAGGATAAATGAAGTCTCGTAACGGCAAGACGACGTTCCGGCCAATTGCCCCGATGATATTCATGACGCCTCCCGTCGATGATGTTATTTCATTTCTTTTTCCAGGCGATCGATCTCGTCGCGGAGTTCCGCCGCGCGTTCGAACTCGAGATCCTTCGCGGCGTTGCGCATTTCGATCCTGAGTTCGTCAATCATGTCCTGCCGCTGTTCTTTGGTGAGATAGCGGAACACCGTTTCGGCGACCCTTGTTGCCTCGGCGCGATCCTTTCTCCCGTCCCGGGAGGCTTTCATATCAGCCACCGCGGTGCCGGCGAGAACTTCCTCCGTCGATTTGTAAATGGTCTTTGGAATGATCCCATGCTGCGTATTGTACTCCACCTGTTTCTGGCGGCGACGATTTGACTCGTCGAGCATGCGCTTCATCGAGCCGGTGACCGTGTCGGCATAAAGAATGACCTTGCCGTTGACGTTGCGGGCGGTTCGGCCCGCCGTTTGAATCAGCGAGCGATCCGACCGTAGAAATCCCTCCTTGTCGGCGTCGAGGATGGCGACGAGCGAGACCTCGGGCATATCGAGCCCCTCGCGGAGCAGATTCACACCGACGAGCACATCAAAATCCCCCAGTCGGAGATCCCTGAGGATCTCGACGCGTGCAAGGGCATCGATCTCGGAATGGATGTATCTCACCCTGATATTGATGTTGCTGAGATATTGTGTCAGATCTTCGGCCATCCGTTTCGTCAGTGTCGTGACCAGACACCGCTCATTTCTCGCTGCCCGGGTTCGGATCTCGGCAATGAGATCGTCGATCTGATTCCTGACGGCGCGGACGCTCACTTCCGGATCGACCAGCCCTGTCGGACGAATCACCTGTTCCACGAAGACGCCGTTGCATTTCCCCATCTCATATGGTCCGGGCGTCGCGCTGACGAAGATGACCTGTTGAACCGTCGCTTCCCATTCCTCAAAGGTGAGCGGCCGGTTGTCAAGCGCCGACGGCAACCGGAAACCGTGATCGACAAGCGTGGTTTTGCGCGAGCGGTCTCCGTGCCACATACCGCCGATCTGTGGAACACTGACATGCGACTCATCGACGACGATGAGAAAATCCTTCGGAAAATAATCGAGCAGGCAGTACGGACGTGAACCGGGCGGCCTGCCTGCAATGTGGCGCGAATAATTCTCGATGCCGGAACAATATCCAACTTCGGACATCATTTCGAGATCAAATCTCGTCCGCTGTTCGAGTCTCTGCGCCTCCAGTAATTTGCCCACCTGCCGGAAATATTCCAGACGCTCCTCCAATTCCGTTTCAATCGTCTTCATCGCTTTCTCGAGCGTCGCACGGGAGGTGACGAATTGTTTTGCCGGATAGATGACCTCCGCATCGACCTCCCGCATGACATCTCCCGTCAGGTGATGGATGGTTGATATTTTTTCGATCTCATCGCCGAACATCTGGATGCGCAGCGCCTGTTCGACCTCATAGGCAGGAATGATCTCGATGACGTCGCCTCGTACGCGGAATGTCCCGCGATTGAAATCGAAATCGTTTCGCAGATAATGGATATCGAGGAGCTTGCGGAGGAGGACGTTGCGTTCGATGCGATCTCCCTTCCTCACCATGACGAGTTGTTTTACCCACTCATCCGGCGCGCCGATTCCATAGATGCAGCTCACCGAGGCGACGACGATGACATTCGCGTCACCGCTCAGCAGAGCGCTCGTCGCCCGCAGACGCAACCGGTCGATCTCATCATTGATCGAAGCATCTTTGGCGATGTAGGTATCCGTGGTCGGAACGTACGCTTCGGGCTGGTAATAATCGTAATACGAGATGAAGAATTCGGTGCGGTTGTTCGGGAAGAATTGCTTGAATTCGGCGTACAATTGCGCCGCGAGTGTCTTGTTGTGTGACATCACCAGCACCGGCTTGTTGATCCCGGCGATGACATTGGAGATCGTAAATGTCTTCCCGCTGCCCGTCACACCGAGAAGCGTCTGAAATTTGTCACCCCTGACAATACCTTCCGCCAGTTGCTTTATGGCGTCGGGCTGGTCACCGCTCGGTTGGAAGTCGGAGACGAGATGAAAGGGCATGGGGTGGATTCACTTGAAATTATTGAAATGATTGAAATTACTGAACCGAAAACTATCCTCCCCAAATCTATTAATTTATCTCAATAATATCAATCATATCAAGTTCAAGTTATTCGTAACGCAGCGCGTCGATCGGATGGAGAAGGGAAGCCTTTCGCGCAGGATAGAAGCCGAAGAAGACGCCGACAGCCATCGAAAAGAGGACGGAGAGGAGGATGGATCCCGTGGTAACAAACGTCGGCCATCCGGCAAGCTTGGAAACGAGCGACGAGCCAACGACACCCAATCCGATGCCTATAAGGCCGCCGAGCAAACTGAGCGCGATCGCCTCCATGAGGAATTGGGTCATGATGTCGCGTTTTCGGGCGCCGATCGACATGCGGACACCGATCTCCCGAGTCCGCTCGGTCACCGAAACGAGCATGATATTCATGATGCCGATCCCTCCGACAATCAACGAGACAGAGGCAATGCTCGCAAGCAGCGTCGTCATGACTTTTGAAGTTGAAGCCGACGCTTCGGCGATCTCCGTCTGGGTACGGATCGTAAAATCATTGTCGTCCATCGGTCCGAGCTTGTGCCGTGAGCGGAGGAGATCGGTGATCTGCTGCTGAGCTTCGAGGATCTGACCCTTCGTCTTTGCCGAAGCATTATAGCCCCACGCATGGGTGTTGCCCATCAACCGTTTCTGCAGGGTCGTGTACGGCACGAGGATGAGATCATCCTGATCCTGCCCCATCATGTTTTGTCCTTTCGACTTGAGCGTGCCGACGACCTTGAACGGGATATTCCGGATGCGAATGGTTGCTCCGACAGGATCTTCGCCGCCGAACAATTGCTGGACAACGGTCTGTCCGAGCAGGCACACTTTTGTCGCACCACGCACGTCCGCGTCGGCAAAGAAATCCCCTCTGTCGATGCGCCAGGCACGAATCGCAAAATAATCGGGAGACCCTCCCTGAAGCGATGTTCCCCAGTTGAGATCACGGTAGACAACCTGACCGCCCGAACGGAGGATCGGACTGAGATAAGCGACGGCCGGGCACTGTTCCTTCACGGCTCGCCCGTCCTCTTCCGTCAATGTCGTGCCTGTTGCGGCTCCCGATCTCACAGCGCCGCTCATCATGGAACCGGGAAAGATCAACAGAACGTTCGTGCCGAGACTGCTGATCTGGGCGTCGACCTGCACCTGTGCCCCCTGCCCGATCGCTACCATCGCGATGACCGCTCCGACGCCGATGATAATGCCGAGCATCGTCAGAAGCGAGCGCATCTTGTTGCGAAGCAGCGCATCGAGCGCGATGCGAAGTATTTCGACGAATCTCATCATACGATTATTTCGGATTGTTCCCGCTCGTTAAACCGTCAAAGTCCCAGCAGGCTGTTGAAAAACTTTTGCCTGTGTGAATTGCCACGACTGAATTGCCACGACTGAATTGCCACGACTGAATTGCCACGACCTTTAGGTCGTGGATACCAGGGACCACCAACAACTCGGGCTTTAGCCCACTTCAACCCGCTAAAATCTTCTCATCCCGCCGCCGCCGCCCGGCATGCGAGTTTGAAATGGATTCGTCTGTTGCGTTGAATTCGAGGCAGCGCCGAGCGATTGTGATCCGACAACGACCTCATCGCCTTCCTTGAGATCTCCACCGGTGATTTCAGTGTACCGGCTATCGTTGATCCCGGTGAAAACATTAATCGGCTTGAGGTCTTTACCATTCTCGAGTATCCATATCCTTACCGTTTTTCGGCGCGGCATTTCACTGCGCTCGCCGTCACCGACATGTCCTTCCCTGCGCTGACCCTGTCCCTGCCGCCACTGCCGGGCTGGCCGGGTCTGCTGGGCGCTATCAGTGCCGGCCGCCGGTTTCTCATCGCTCATGGCAGCCAGAATATCCTGCGGCGGCTGGAACTGCAGCGCCACCGACGGAACGCGGAGAACGTCATCATGCTTCTCGACGAGGATGGAGACCGTTGCCGTCATCCCGGGCCGGAGTTTCATGTCCGGGTTCGGGACATCGATGATGACCGCATAGGTCACGACATTCTGCACGGTGATCGGTGAGAGGCGCACCTGCGAGACGCTCCCACGAAATTGGTCGTCGGGATACGCATCGACGGTAAAGCTCACATCTTCACCGGCCCGTACCTGGCCGATATCGGCCTCATCGACGCTGGCCTGGACCTGCATATGCTTCAGGTCGTTGGCGATCTTAAAGAGATTCGGCGTTTGAAAGCTCGCTGCAACTGTCTGGCCGACATCAACGTCCCGCGAGATGACCACGCCGTCGATCGGGGCACGAATGAGAGCGTATCTCAGATTCACTCTCACGCGATCGAGCGACGCTTGCGTCTGCTTGAAATCGGCGACTGCGGATTCATAAGCGGTCTTCGCGGCGTCGAGATCTGCTTGCGAGACAAGATTTTTCTTGAAAAGTTCAGAAGTCCGCGACAGGGTGCGCTCCGCATTATTCACCTGAGCCTGGCTCCGCTCCCTGTTCGCCTCGGCTTCCTTCACCGATGCATTGAGGAACGTGGAATCGATCTGCGCAATGACCTGTCCCTGCTTCACCTGGGAATTGAAGTCGACGTAAATTTTCTGAATGATGCCCGAGACCTGGCTTCCAACCTGGACCGTTTGGACGGGGTTGATCGTGCCGGTGGCACGAACCTGGACAACGACGCTGCCGCGGGAGATCTTCTCGGTTCTGAACTTCATGTCCCTGGCGTTCGAATTGGAGAGGAGGAAGTAGCCCGCCGTCCCGACGACCACGATTCCGATAATGATATAGAGGTAGATTCTTTTCATGAGCCCTTCTTTAGCTATACTGAGTACATCACACTAGAGTTCTTCCACAGGTCTCCTCCCGGGAAACCCAGCTTCAATGGTGTGCCAGTAATTTACGTCATTTTCTCCGAGTTTCCAACAGAGGTAGACTTCCTGATCATTAGACCGGATATGAGGGAAATCGATTAATCCATCGTCCAAACTTTTTACGATGATCCCTTTTTTGTCCAAATTCTTTGCAATTTCGACGAGCCGCTCCAATTCCGGCGGGAAAAAACGCTCCCCATTCGGCCCGCCGCCGCCAAAATACTGATGGCGATAGACGTCGAATCCCCTTTGGTCGAGCTTGCTCTTCAAGTCGACCAACTCCTGTATCATCGGCGAAATGCCGATGATCATCAGCCGCGCTTGCTCGAGAGTGAAGTGTTTATCGTGAAGATGGTTGGGCATTTACAATTTGCAATTTACATGAATTCCAAAATCCATTCAGAATGTCCGATGCTTGGATTGAGCCGTGATTCGCGATGCTGCAAAAATCGCAGTCAATTCTTTCACCTCTTTATAAAGGCATGCCACCTTGGACTGCGCCATAAGGTTTGAATCAACGATGAGTTCAAGCCAGAGTTGTGTTTCATCTGCTTCTTCTTCAACGATTCCCAATTTATTAATGAAATCCTTTCGAGACCTCGCCTTCCAGGCTGAACGATAGTTCGCCGCAACAGACGTCGCAGAACGCACCAACTGCTTTCCAATTACTTGGCTCTCTATGTTCTGAGGGAGGGCCCTGACGAGGCTGATCGCCTGAAGCGCCATCCCCTTTGTTCTGCGAATCAATTCTGATTCAGTCATTCTTGCCTCCGCATTTGTTGAAAATCCAGTAATTGTAAATTGAAAATTGCAAATTGCAAATCCAGCTAACTCTTCTCTATCGAACCTGAAACACTTTCCCGGCCATGTTCGCCACGACATCCACTTTCTTCTTGCCGATCGTGAGCGTGATTTCATATTCCACATGAGGGCCGCGGCTCACGCGGTCCACCGCTTCAACAGACGCCGAAGGGTATTTGTCCTTGAGGCCGTCACGGACCGCCTGAGGCAGGTCCGACTCATCGATCGACTCACCGATCTCGACGATGGTCCCATCTTCCTGAAACAAGACATCGCGCGTTATCGCGCTGTCGGTGCTCTGAATTTCATAAAACGGGATGCGCTCGCGGACCTGCCGGACCTGACCGGTGATGACGGCTGTCGGGTACTTTTCTTCGAACGCCTTTAACACCGCGGGCGGTATCGCTTTCTTCGTAATCTTCTTCTCGCTGACATCGGCCTTCACCGCTCTTCGGTGATGCCTCCGCTGCGCGTCCCCATGGATCGGGAGAAGACTCATTCCAAGAAAAAGAATCGCCAAAAACTTCAGGAAAGTTCGCATCACTTGGTTAGTTGGTTAATTGGTTAAATGGTTAATTTGCGCCTCCGGCGCAGGTTAATTGGTTTGCGCCGAAGGCGCATCCCCGCCAGACAAACGGCGGGCAAGCGCCTCTGGCGGAAAATGGTTAATTGGCGATTTTTTGTACACCATGCTCTAATCTCTCCGCTCTCCCCTCTCCGCCGCGCCCTTGAACAGCAGATACCCCAATACTCCAAACAACACAATCGGCACGAGATCAAACGCGATGTTGTCCCACACTCCCTGCAGCATCTTGTAACCAAACGCATAATCAAGCGGGAGGCCGGTGTTGTCGTCGTCGAATGGGATGACAAAATGCAGGAACGCTCCAAGCACGCCGACGAGAGCCCCGCCGGCAATGAGCCCTGAAGAAAGGAGAGTTCCTTCGCTCTCTTCGGCTGAATCGGGCTCACGTCGATATTTCTTGTCGGCCAGTTTGCGGATGAGTCCGCCTATAAAGATCGGGAACGTCGACGTCAGCGGCAGATAAAATCCTACAGCGAATGTGAGGGAATGATATCCCAGGAGCTCAAAGAAAAGTGCGATGCTTGCGCCGATCATGATGAGGCCCCAGGGGAGCTTCCGCTCAAGCAGACCGCTGATGAGGACGGCCATGAGGTTCGATTGGGGGGCCGAAAGCTCTTTGCCGCCGATGCCGTCGATCCGGTGCATCACCGCCTGCTTTGTCTGCGGATCGACGAGGTAATTGCCCGGTTCCACCCCTTCCACGCCGACGACTTTGACGAGGAGATACATCCTGCCATCTTTCCCCTGCATTTCCTCCGCACGTTCGAGGGAGGCAGTCGGCGGAGCGAAGGCATGATCGAGACGGACTTCCTTCGCCTGACTTTCATTTAACAGGAGCATCGTGACACCGACGATCGATGCGGAGGTGACAACGCCGATGAGCATCGCCACCTGTTGCTTCATTGGTGTTGAGCCGAGCAAGTGCCCGGTCTTGAGATCTTGAGCGGTTGTCCCTGCATTACTGATGGCGATGCAGACCGTCGCTCCGATGACAAGCGCAAGATAAGTGTAGGACTGTCCGGACCAGCCGACGGCCAGGAAGATGAGACATGTGCCCATGAGTACGGCGATCGTCATGCCGGAGAGCGGACTTGACGACGAGCCGACGATGCCGGTGATTCGTGCAGAGACGACTGAAAAAAGGAATCCAAAGATCACGATGAGCGCCGCGCCAAGAACATTCACGCGGAAGGTCGGCACGAGCCAGATGAAAATGATCAGCGCCAGGGAGCCGAGTCCCACGATCGTGATCGGCGTATCTCGGTCAGTTCTGAGGACGGTCGTCTGGTGGTTATTCCCCATCCGCTCGCCTGCAAGCTGTTTGATCGAGGCGGTAATGGAATCCCAAATTGCGGGGAACGCGCGCGCCAATCCGGCGATTCCGCCTGTCGCAACGGCGCCTGCGCCCATATACTTGATATAATAGAGCCATATCTGCCCGGTGCTCATCTGGCCGATCGGGATTGTGCCCGGATAGATTGCCTGCGTGGCATGCTGGCCGATGAACGCAATGATCGGCGAGATGATGAACGATGCCATCAGTCCGCCCCCGACCATGATGAGCGACGTTTGCCAGCCGATGATATAACCGACCCCCATGAGCTCCGGAGCGACGTCGGTCCCGATGCTCGCGCCGGGATAGAAGCTGATATCACGGCTGATCGATGGTTTCCAGAACCCGAAAAGCGTCGGGAGTCCCTTCCAGAGCGCGCCGATGCCGATGCCTTTGAAGATCTTTGCCGCGGATGTTCCGCCGACTTCGCCCGCTTTGATGATCTCCGCGCACGCCTTGCCTTCGGGAAAACGGAGCGTATCATGCTCTTTGACGATGAGATACCGGCGCAATGGAATCATCATGAGCACGCCGAGCACACCTCCCGTCAGCGCAATGAGGAGCGTGATCGACATCTTGAGTGGGAAGCCGAGGAAGATCAGCGCAGGCACGGTGAAGACGACGGCGGCCGCGATCGATTCGCCTGCCGAGCCGACGGTCTGAACGATGTTGTTTTCGAGCACCGTATTGCCGCGGAGCTTCTTGAGAATCGTTATCGCCATCACCGCGATCGGAATCGACGCCGAGGTCGTCAGGCCGACGCGAAGGCCGAGGTAGACGGAGGCCGCGCCGAAGATGATGCCGAGCACAGAGCCGAGGACGAGAGCACGAAACGTCATCTCCGCCGGAGATTGATCCGGCGAAATGTATGGCTTGAAATGAGCCAGGGAAGATTTTTTGTCAGCCGGGGACTGTTGTGTGTCAGCCATGTCGTCTTTTTTCGATTGATGAAGCAAGGCTAAATTATGCAATATTTGAGGAAGAAGCAAAGAGAGAGGGAAGATTATGAGATTGTGAGATGATGAGATATGGAGATGGGGAGATAAGGAGATGACGGGATTGGAATTCCGCTTTTTGCATTTTGTGCGCCGAAGGCGCATCCGCCTCTGGCGGACATTTTGCATTGATCTTGACATTCCTCCCCGATCCGCGTATATTTCGCGTATCGCCGTGGAGAATTCACATTACGATCTGGGGTAGAGGTGTTGTGACGACAAGGATTTAAAAAGCAAACAGCCATTGGCCCATTCGGCTTACCGGTCCGAAGGACCCGCTCGGGGAGCCGGACACGCAGTTCGGAGCGAATGTTCGGGTAATGAAAGCAATAACGCAATCCCGTCGTCCGACAGGACAAGTTATTGCGTACTTACAGACATAGGTGTCCAAAAAACGTAATGCGGGGATAAATATACGGCATTGCCCTCCCTTCTCATCCACAAACGCCTCCTCAATGTCCCGCGTCGACAATCCTCGCACATACATCTCTAATGCAAGTGTCTTCAGCTTCTCGGTGATGTGAACACATCCTTTCAAAAGCCGGCT